>Ga0123354_10007478_pt1 | contig 16447 bp, 21 predicted proteins | sample TergutLab28metaG_2_FD_97872 | JGI IMG/M metagenome (GOLD analysis project Ga0123354, IMG submission 97872) | Labiotermes labralis P4 segment gut microbial communities from Petit-Saut dam, French Guiana - Lab288 P4 | ecosystem: Host-associated > Arthropoda: Insects > Digestive system > Gut ...
TGTCCAGCCGCCTGTAGATATCGCCGTAACTGAGGCTTTCATCAAACCTGCCTGACATCGGCTGGTATGCGCCTGAATACCCCTCGCGCGCCCCGTGGTAAACATTGTCATAGTTTTCGACCACCGCTGCGATCACAGAACTTTGCACAGCGTCCCTCACTCCCTGGGCGATGATCAGCAGGCGGAGGTATTCGGAGATCCCTGTAAACAACATGAGCAGGGCGAGTGTTATTGCGATGACCAACGGGAGTGACGCGCCGCCCCGGTCTTTCAATATCGACACTATCCGTTTCACTATTTCCAATACACCTCGCTCTTGCCGGCCGCCTCCGCGCGCAGCGTTACCGGGAAACTCCCAAACCCGCCGAACAGCCCGATATCCATGTTCAATGCCAGCGTCACCGTGAATTCAGAGTTTAGCTGTATTTTGCCGGTTCGCGACCATGACACTGTCGGGTTTATCCCTAACCTTTCCCGCAGCAGTTGTTCGCGGCGGTCTGTTTCAGTTCCGACCCTTCCAACGATCTCAGCCTCCCGGCATAATTCTGACACGAAAGTGTCAAGCTGCTGCTTTACTATGAACACCGGGAATACCTGAACTGCGATTGCGATCACCAGCATTGCGCAAAGCACGAGGATCACAACGTCGATATATCCCTCGCCACGCTTTGAACGCAACGTTTTCAGCATAGTTTCATCCCTCCGTCCTAAAACATCCCGCCGAGGGAGTTGAATATTTCAAATGCGATGATAGCAAGGTATGTGAACAAGAAGCACATAAGCAGAATAAATGAAAACACCCGGATTTTAGGCGGTATCTTCATCGCCTTCGCCTTGAGCCTCTGGAGTTCCAGTTGCTTCATGTCGTGTGTGAGCATCTGGAAATACACCCCTCCGTCGTCGCCCCTCAGTACGCCGATCAGCCCGCGGACGATGTCCGAGAGCAGCGGCGAGTTGACCCTCGCCTCGAACCGGGTCAGCGCCGCCTCGTATGAGCCGGAGCGCATATCGGCAGCCAGGACGTCCAGCTCCGCCGCGAACACCTCCCCGGCATTCTTCTTATAATTATCAATGATCCCCAGCACGTCGCGGCTCGACTTGAGTTCCTGCGTAACGGTCGCCACAAACCGGGGCAACTCGTTTTCTACGACCTCGCGCTTTGCTTTCAGCTTCTCATCGGCGCCTTGTACGGTCTTAAAGTAAGTGAGGACAGCGAGGATCAGCACGACTGGCGCAAGCAGCGGGAGGGCTATCAGGCATGGTATCACGCATAGGGCGATGCAACCGGACTTGACGGCTGCATATGCTATGAACAGCTCCGGCGTCATGTCGAGCCCGGCCGCCGCAAGAGTATTTAGAAGTCTGTGCCGCTTATACTCGTCCATGCGCACAAGACGCGAGATTTTAATTGCCCACCCCATCATCAGCGCTTCAAATGTCTTTGTTTTCACCTTTGCCTGCCGCCCGGCTGAGATCATTGCCCTCCGGGTGGCAAGCGTCGGCAGCTTCAGCATATCAGCGGTAATGAAGAAGATCCCGCCGGCGACTGAGACCCCGAAAATGAATAACCACATCGCCATGCCGTTACCTCCTATACTCTATGGGCTGGGTCAGCTTTATAACGAAAGCCGTTGTGACGAAAAGCACAGCCGCGCTGGCTGCAAGGATGATCTGGCCTACAACCGTATGCATCAGCGTATCGAACCAGCCTTTGTTCAGGAACCACATCAACGGGACATTGCCAACCAGCAGAATCTGCATAATGATAAACTCCTTCCTCGGCTCGGTTATCAGGTTCTCCAACTCACCGTTGACGATGCGCATATCACTGAGCTTCGCAACTATCGGCGTGAGGGTGGTTTTCAGGCCACGGTCGTATTGGCAGGCTGCCAGCCCGTCGCACCACTCGCGGAACACCTCGTTATCGATCATCATCTTCATGTCTCGCAATGCCGCCGCCACGTCGGGGTCGACAAGCTGAATCCTGGCGAGGAAATCCCGAAAAACAGAGAGGACAGGCGGGTTGAGGTACCCGAGGTTCTCCTTCATCGCGGTCTGGATGTCCTCGTTCCGCAGGTATGCCGTGGTGACGATACTGAGCGCAGTCTCCAGTTCCCCCGCGATAGCCTTCGTGTAGTGGCTTTTCGTCAGCTTGATATACCAAAACGGGACGAACATCATCCCGGACGCAAGCACCGGCATCAGGAACAAGTTCCCCAGCATTATCGCAACGGTCGCACCGGAGATGAAGAGCAGCAGCGATAAAGCGCATACTGCGGGGAATTTCTGTTCGCGCCCGGTCATTTTGAGGATATTCCTTGTTTCGTCGATCTCCCTACGGAGCGCCGACTTCTTCTTTCTTTTAGTGGTTTCATTGATGTCGTCCTTCAAGCTGCGGGGCTTCGCGGTCAGGCGCCGGAACACAGATTCCACGATCTCCATCGGCGACAGCCGGAGCAGGATAAGGAAACCGACAGCCATGCCAACGAAGGCCGCAAGCATAAGGCTGTTCATATCATATCAGCCTCCTGTTCATTTATTTTTGCCAGCTTTTCAAGGATGTCTTTGGGCATCCCGTTCTCCAGGAGCCGCTTTTGCAGACCTTTTGAGATCGGCGATACCGCTTCATGGCAGCCGCCGATCATGTACTTTCCATCTTCCATCCTGTTCTCGGTTATGCTGTACCTATAAATTGTGTTATTCCTGCGCGTACCGTCCGGCAGCGACTCGCATTCCATAATCTCCATGATCTTCCGTTCCTTGTTTTCAAGCTGCTTGGCAAACACCACGACAGGGAACGCTTCGCTAACAAGGTCCATTAGCGTATCGTCAGCCATGTCATATTTTCGTTTACACAGCGTGACGATACGCCGCCAGGTGGCCTCACAGCTATTGGAGTGGACGGTGGAAAGCACCGCGTGGCCGGTCCGAGCCGCTTCCTGCGCAGTATATGCTTCCGAGGAACGCATCTCGCCAACGCATATTACGTCCGGGTGGAAACGGAGCGCCATGTCCAGGAGCATTTCCTGATCGATGTTCTGTTTTTCGTTATCCGACTCGCGGGTGAGGGTATGGATGACGCTGTTGCAAACGCGCCCGTCTTTCTCCCGTATCAGGTAAAGCTCCCGGCTGCCGTTCTCAATAGTGAATATCCGCCTGTTATCCGGCACAGTAGTGAGCAGCCATCCCGCGATGGTCGTCTTGCCGGAACCTGTGCTACCAGCTATACAAATGCTTACGCCGTAACGCAAGCATTCTGCCAGAAAGTCCATCATTTCCGCTGTTGCGGCGCCGCCCCGTACAAAGTCGTCCTTCGTCATGCTCTGCGGGTTCACGATACGGATGGAGGCGGATATCCCAACATCTTCGTCCACCAGCGGCGTTTTCAGCACAGCGATGCGGGTGTTTTTGCTCAAATGCCCCAGTACGTTGGGGCTGGCGTTGTCAAGGACCATGCCTGAAACGTGGAGCATCCTGCGGATCACGTTGATTGCGTGGTCCGGGCTGTCAAAGCGTTCCTTGAGCTTGACAAGCTGCCCGGTGGAATACAGCACTTCGACGTCCCGCCACGAGTTGACGTTGATCTCCTCGATGCCGCTGCCGAAAATATATTTCGTCAAAAAGCCGAACTCCGCCATTTCGGTATAGAGGGCGTCGACCAGCTTCTGCCCCGAAAGCCCCTGGACAGATATGCGGTGGTCCTGCACATATTTCGAGATATACCGCTTGATCTGCGTTTTTGTGTCGCTGTCGCTGCCGTCGGTGATAAGTGACGAGTATTTTGACGATATGTACTCCTGCACGTCGGCAAGTACCGATCCAAAATCACGCCCATCGTTCTCAGGCGTGAAGAACAGGGAGTGGGACCTTGTCATGGAAGCGGCCGGGGAAGCGAGTACCCTGCGGGGTAAACCGTCGTCGTCAGGGTCAAACAGCGGCGCCGGCGCGGCATAGGGCGATGAATGGCGTGCCGGCCCCTCTGTGATGGCAGCCTGTTGCTCATCGCTGTCAACAATATCTGCAACTGTTGCTTGAATATCTGCAACAACCGAATCATCCTGTACAGGCATTTCCGAATTAAAAACGGAGTTGTTCCGTTTCTGCCCTAACATCCGAACACCTCCCGGCATATCCGCCCGACCTCTTTCCTGAAAGGCCTGCTATCTTTCATGGAGAGGTCGGCCAGAAGGTTGCCCGAAAGATACTGGCCCTCCAACTCTGATGAGTGGGGGAGCTCAAACGCGACGCTGCCCAGCACCTGCCCGATATGCTCGCCTGCCTGGTTCGGGCGAAGGTTGGAGGCGGTTTTGTACTGTTTGTCCGCGTCCCATTTACTGTCGCGCAGGAGCGGCAACTGGCTCGATAGGTAACTAACAGACTTCAGGTCGCAGTTGGCCAGCCTCAGCACCGAATCTGCTTCCATCAGCGTTATTGCGGACAGGATATCGTTGGCGATGTAGCTCCCGCAGTCGACCACGACATAAGGCGCGATCCCGCGAAGGCAATCGATCAACTCATAAGCCTGCGTTTCGGCGTAGGGCGGGTAGGTGTATTCGTTTTCGCCCTTCAGCATCCCTATCATGGTTAGGTATGGCAGCCTCTTGTGTGTCACACAGTTGTGCTTGACGAGGTTTTCGCTTACATGGGCGGCGGCGAGTATGCTACCGAGCGACCGCTCGCATTCAAGCTCTGAGGCGGGGCAGATGCACGGCAGCATGGGCGCGGTCATGTCGCAAAGCAGCAAGGCTACATTGCGCTTCATCTCCACAAGGTGTTTTGCCACTTTGACGGATACGACAGTCTTGCCGCTGCCGGGGCTGCCCCAAACAGCCAGCACGCCGCCTTCATCATCAGCTTCAATGCCGTCCGCAGTGCCGCGGTTTCCAGAAAATATGCCGCCCTTTTTGAATTTCGCTATCATTCTTCCCAACCTTCCACGGGCAGTTTCGGGGAATCGTCGTCGCCTGCACTGTAATCGTTGTCATCGCTGCCGGATCCAACTCCGGCTGCAATGCCGTCCTGTTCCGCGCCTTCCAAATCATCCTCGCCCTCATCTTCGCTTTTTGCTTCTTCTTCAGTTAAAATCATCGCGGCGATGATCTCGTCCTGGGCGGCGATGAACAATGCGGCATATTCCTGTGTGCCGCGATAAACGAGTGACAGGTGGAGCTTGCCATCCGCTTCCAGTTCAGCCAGCGCCATACCTTGCCTGACCGTGACCAACAACGTGACTGTCGAGGGCAGCTCGCGTTCTTCCTCGCCAGCCTGAGCGCCGGTGTTGACGTCGTAGCCGGAACTGGCGGTCACGCTGATGACCTCAACGAATTGCAACTCCGGCGGCACCACAGTCAAGCCCTGCCTCCTGTAATCGGCGGCAATGACGCAGACAATATCGCCGCTTTGCAGTTTCCCGGAGAGCCCGCTGGCAAAAGTCTTTATAGTCACCGATATAGCCTGCCGGGTACCGTCCAGGTTGTACAGATATGCGTTCTCCGTTGCGGGCGTGTCGGATAATTTTCCGGCGAGGATATAGTCACCGGTATACATATCAGTCGTCGCGAACTTGCCAAGCACGGAGCCCGCGTTACGCATTACCCCGTTAGGCAGGTTATATCCGCCAACCTCGACGACGGCCACCATGTCTTCCGTAATTGCTTCGCCTTCCCGTATTTCGCGAATGACACGGACCACCTCGGCCTTTTGGCTGGCGCTCCTGTAGAACAGTGGCGCAACGCCGAAACAGACGGCAAGGGAGAGTATGATGCATAGGATCCCAATCACTGTCCTGTTTTTGAATAAGCCCATTTGTTTGTTTGCCTCCTTTTTGGCTAAAAGCCAGCGAAAATCAGAAAAAATAAACTACTGCAAAGCCAACGGAAAGGAATGGCGCCATCGGGAGCGCCGTTGCCTCTGTTTTATGTATCGGCATGCCCTTCCGAAGCAATCGGCGTACTTTACCGCCTGCATGGAACAGGAGCATCGTACTGAGCCCGATGACCAGTCCGGCGGCGCCGCCCGCTATGCCCAGCACAAACCCGGAAGCGGCAGTTAGCTTGATATCCCCGCCGCCAATGCTCCCTTCCTTACACACCGCTGCTATCAGCAGCGGTGCCGCCGCCAGTATCCCGCACAGTTTGGCGGGGCTGAATGTGATCAGCCCCGCCAGCGCGATCAGCGCGCATATACTGTCCGGTATGGCCCTCCTTTGCATGTCTATAAATGACGCCGCTGCCAGCAGCGCGGTAAAGAATACCGCCTGGATCGCTAACGCCGGGTCCATCATCCGTTGTAGTTGAACATATCGCGGACGCGCTGGGTCACAGCCGGCATGACGACGTCGCCGAACAGCGCGAACAATGCTGCGAGTACAAGCGCGCCGATGACGACAGCGATCAAAATCTTCACAGCCGTATCAACATAGCCTTCCCCGGAGCGGTTGGCTACAGCTCGCCTGACGGCCGCGCCGGAGACGATGCCGGAGATGGCAGCGGCGCTAATAACAACGCCTTGTACCAGGGTATCCTTGATGCGATTGAACAGTTTTCTCATAAAATCTTTTCCTCCATTATTATATTTGGTTTACATCTGCATGACAGGGACGCCCTCATGCGCCCCATACTCAAAAGGGGTTTGTGTTTCCGCCTGCTGCGCCTGCTGCTGATCCGTGCCTGTGGCCTGGCTTTGTGTCAGCGCCTGCGTATAAGCGCCGATCACAGCTTCGTTGAACTCCGCGCGCGACTCTTTTGTGCAGGGGAAGCAGTAGTCCTTGTACAACCCGTTCCCGCCCTTGAATGCAGGCATTGAGACGAACAAGCCCTTGCTGCCGTCCATGATGTTGACCCTGCGCATGGCGAACTGTCCGTTCAGGTTGACGGACGCAGTGCCTTTCAGGGCGCCTGTGCCCGGGCGCAGGGAGTGGATGCGGACGTCATACTGTACAGGCAGCACTGCGGCGGGCGCCGGGTTTTGGCTGACGGCGCCGTTTGCGCATGCCTGCTCGTAGGCGCCAAGGACCGCATTGTCGAATTCAGCGCGGGATTCTTTCGTGCAGGGGAAGCAGATATCGTGGTACTCGTTGTTTCCGTCTTTCCAGCTTGGCATTGATACGAACAGCCCTGACGGGCCTTCCATAACGTTGACTCCCCGGACGGCGAACTGCCCGTTGACAGTCACCGTTGCATTGCCTTTCTTGCTGCCGCTCAACCGCAGGGAGTGTATCCTTACGTCATAGTTCATGGGAAGCGCTGGCTGGCCGCCTGTCTCCAGCGCTTCAGTTGCGATGTTTTGGGTTTTTGCTCTTGGCATGGGTTTCCCTCCTTCCATTCCGGAAGCCCCTGACGAAAGCGCACGGCGCAAACCTGATTGCGCTGCTTTTGTCAGGGGCCTCCTTACTATGCGGAAAAATAATAGCGGCTCCTGCCGCCTGTGGTCACATACTCATAGACATATACTGTTTCTGCGATTCGAAGCCGATCTGCTTGAACCCGTACCTGTCGACGTAATGGAACTCGCTGCCGTTGCAGTCGTATAATTCAATGACGTCGGACATTGACAGGGAATGGCCCGAAAAGCCTACAGGATACCGGATATTGAACTTCGTCCATATATCTTCGAGTTCGTTGGTTTCGATCTGCCCGTCGTACACAAGGGAATAGTTTTCCGGGTCCGGTTCCCCAAACCGCCCGGTCAACTCATCATAGCTGACGAACTTCATCATGACGTCCACTTCAGGCTTAAGCTGCCAGATCCGGCATGATTTCAGCGGTTCCGGAAACTCGCCCGTTTGGGCGGGGCTGCCGCTGGAGAGCCGGTCGTATACGCCGTCCTTCCACTGATGGCCGATCCCGCGTTTATCGAGCCAGCACTCAAGTTCCCTGCAGCGGAACAGGTTGTCTAACACGGCGGCGGCGTTTTCGACGTATCCGGCTGGGTTGCCGTAGTAGTATACGCGTCCGCTTTTGATTTCGATGCCTTTCAAATCATAACAACCTCCTATGTCATACTCATGCCCCCTCGCCCGAGCCCCGCACCGCCCTGTTCGTAAGCATCCCATACCTTTTGTGAGATATGGGCCAGGTTTCCGCCAGTCATCTCCATAACGGAAAAATCGTCGCGGTCACAGATCATCACACGGTGCTGGTAGGGGGCCTGCATCGCAGCGAATTCAACAGCTTCCTGCGCGTCCCGCAGCCATACGCCCGTGCAGTACCGCCCATCCTCCAGGAAGCAATAGCCGCTGAAATCCGGGCTGTCGAAGTCGGCAGCACCTGACGGACGGATTTGGGAGAGGTGCATCCTCGCGTCATCCGGCATGAGTTCCGGCTTCAGGGCGCCGATGACGTCCGAGCGCCCGAACCTGTGATGCTCCCCGGTAGACAGGGATATGGCGAACACGGTTTTGTCGATGATATGAGGGTTCGTCACACCTTCGCCGCTGCAAAAGAATAGCTGGCCGGGGTGTTCACCTGGAAGCATTGTGTGGTTGACAACGATGACTTTATTGCTTAACTGGGATGTGTACCCGGTATCATCGCAGTCGCAGGCGTTGTATTGTTCTTTTTCCAGTACAGGCATTTAAGCTCCCCCCATCGCCATGCCCTGGCCGGGCGGCATTTCCTGCTCAGAGAAAACCGTTTCCATCGGCGCTTCACCCCTGTAGCTGATATACCCTCTATCCAGGAATGTCCCTTCTTCATTTTGGAGGCGCATTTCTCCATATCCTTCAAAGTCGTAGTAATCGTCAAGTTCGGGGTCATACTCGAAATGCCCGGATTCAGCGATCATGTACCTTCCGTACTCAGCGGCGTCGCTGACGGTTGGATAAAAGTCGAAGAGGTCAAGCTGCCTTGCGATCTCCCGAAGAACAGACGCGCTGTATGGCTCTACATATTCCACAGCCGCGTGGAATTTTACCAAATCATCCTTGCTCAGTTTGGAAATCGCCACTGCCGCGTCGTTGAGTGTTTTCGGTGTTTCCGAGGCTGTGTCAATCAGGCTGAACACATCTGCGGATAAACCGGCCGCTTCGATGTCCAGCCTGCTTATATCGCTCGGGTCGCTGAGTCCCCCGCGCTCCAGCATGCGTTCCATGCATACCTCCGGCATCGGCATATACAGCCATGTGCTGCCGATATCGGGCGCTGAATCGTTTGTTACTTCCACCGCCATAAGGCATTGGTCGTGCAGGTATGCCGGGAAACCCCTGCCCCTGTATAGCTGTTCGATCTCCATGCTGTTGCTGTACACAACGCCGTGAGGCGTGGCTATCCCGGTCTCATTTTCGATCAATTCCCTTGCAATGCGCTCCGAGTCGAGTGCTTCGATAACGCTGACCGGCGCCCCGCCACCGTGAGTATTCATATAGTGCTCCTTGCCGATAACGCGGAGGTCCGAAAAATCCGATATCACTGTCGCTTGCTGGCAGCAGAATGTCAGGTTGATAAGGCTTGGGACGTCTGTGACGCTCATTGCGGCGGCAGTACCCTCGAACTGCCGGACTTCGGGTTCGAAGAAACTCTCAATGCGTTTTGCCAAATAGTCGAGCTCGTCTACGTTTACATTCTGCCCTTTTAGCAATAAGAGGGCTTCAAAGGCGCCCCCGATATCGGCAACGCGGCAATCGCGCCTGACAGCATCGCCAATTCCCGAACCTGAAAGCCTCCGGTACAGATCCTCATGATCCTCGATTGGGAACGTTGCATCCACGGGCTGCATCCCTGGTTTGTCGGGGTTTAGTAGTATTGCATTAATTATCATAGCTGCCCTCCGTTAAAACGGCAGGGCTGCCCTGATCGATTCAACTTTTTCAGGGTCGTGTCCGAGCTCTGCCATGAAACAGCCGAGCTCATCGGTCAGGTCGCTCTGCCTTCCGTCGTCGGTCGCTGCAATGATCAGCATGCCATCCGAAGAAAGCACCGATATCATGCTGCCCGGCCGTATGCCAGCGCCCCTGATCAGTTCCAGCGGGATATTGATCGAACCGCCCTCTGTAGTATAACCCTCACCGCTGTAGTCGTCGCAAACCCTTTTTATCAGGAGCTCGCTGTCCTCGCAATCGGCGTCACAGATTTCCGTCGGCAGCGCGAGGTTGACGTCGGCACCCGGCTTATACCCAAGGCCGCGCACTGCAAATGACGGGATGGTCAGGGAACCGTCACCTTTGACTGGGGCGCTCAAATAAATATAACTCATGGTATTGTTCCTCCGTTTTTAGTATTGAATTTCTCCAAAATAATCAAAAAGTGTCATTTGCGCGGGTTGCAGCTTCTCTCGCTCGCGCATGTCGTAGTTCGCGATCAGCAACTCATCGAACAGGCAGCCGCTATCATACCGCTGCTTGATATTGTTGATCCTGCTGACCTCTGTGACGCAAATGCCGGGGGCGCTGTACATCTCGCGCACGAAAGGGTGGTCGTTGTAACTGAGCAGGAACTTTCCATCGATGCCTATCAGGGTGTCGCGCAGCCTGACATGGTCCTCCATCGTGAACCCGTACTGGCCGATGTTGTAGTAATACCCTTCCGTTTCGTAGTATGGCGGGTCGCAATATAGTAAACTCACCGGGCGGTCGTACTGCCGGATGAGTTTTTCGAAGTCTTTGTTTTCGATAACGACTTTAGCGAGCCTGCGGTGGGCTTGCCCTATCAATGGGAAGTTCGACCACATATCATGCGGTTGGCTTGCGAAACTGGTTAGGCCGCTGGCGTAGCTGTACCTGATAAGCTGGTAGAAGCTTGCCGCTCTTTGTATATCGCTCATGGGGCTGTCCCTTGCCAGACTGTCGCGAGTGATCATGAAATCCTCGCGGGAGTTGAGTGCATAGCGCAGGGCCTCGACCAACTCATCCGGTTTTTCGCGAACACAGCGGTAAAGATTCGTAAGCACGCCGTTGTAGTCGTTGAACACCTCGAAGTCGTTGCCTGGCGGTTTATAGAACAGCACCCATCCGGCGCCGCCGAAAACTTCTATATACCGCTCATAGAATACCGGGAACACTCTGACGATCTGATCCCGCAATGCCATTTTCCCGCCTATCCAGGACATAAAGCTGTTGATAGTTTGCCACCTCCTGCCTTACACCGTTCGTCACAGTGGGAGGCAAAGCTGGCCATCGTCCGTGTACTGTTTTGCAGCATGGACGAGGCCGTTTCTTGCCTTCGCAATATTGACGATCCGGTTGTTTAGCTGTTTGATGGTGGCTGTGACTTCAGCTTCGTTCAACGCATAATAATAACCGTACTGGTTGCTGCAGATGGGGTACCCCTGGCAGCGGAGGTTATTGATAGCCTCGCGCAGGGTGCGCCCCGATACATCGAACCGCGATTCCAGCATAGGGCTTTTTACTGCTTTGTCCCGGCCGCTGTGGCGTCGCTTCAAGCAGTTCAGCAGCTTTTCTTCCTCCATTTCCGGCTCCTTTCCCCCGTTTCCGGGCATGAAAAAAGCCGCCCGTGGAGGCGGCGGTTCCGGCCGTCCCTTGCAGGCGGCCATTTCATTGTTTTTCTGGTTATCTCATTTGATGAGCCATGCCCTGACTCTGGACCGGCTCCTGGAACATCACAAGGTAGCCGTCGATGGTTTCTGTCATCAACTCGGAGTCCCGAGGTGTTGGCTCGTATGCATACCATTCGTATTTACCGTTGTATTTCCAGACGTATGGATACACACCATCCCTGAAGTTTGGGTTGCCGGGGATTTCCTTCTTACCAAGGATATCGGCGAAGCGGAATACAGCCAAATCGATCTGCCCCTCGTTCCTGTTCAGCATGGTGGCTTTGATGCCTTCATAATGCTCGACCGTACCGAGCGTGACGAACTCCAGCTTCACGTTCGATGTGTCGGTCAGCCGCGCCATGCAGACACGACCGGCGAAACAGGGAGCGTCAAGCACCTCGCTGTTTTCAAATAGTTTTCGTAGTTCCTTCTCAAAAAAGCTCTTTTCCATCAAGCCATCTCCATTCTCATATTTGGGATATCTGATTGCGACAGTATTGGGCCGCCGTCCAAACGCTTGAGTATGCCGTATGACGTCCATATAGCGTTGTCTTGCTCCATTACCTTCTTTCCGAGTTTATATAGGTTGACGAACCCGGAAAGGTCGAGCCCTCCTGTGTCAGCCTGCAGGCGGCCGAGGTAGTCCCGCGCGTAGTCCTCTGCGCCCGAGAACTCCGCGATCAACTTATAATCGCTAATATCATCTGCCATACTCATTGCTGTATCGAGGTCACTGCATTTCGTGGCTTCCAGCAAGGCCTTTAACTCTACGACGCCTTCGTGTAATGCAAATCGGTCGAGGGTTATAGCGAAGTTGTAGGCTTTTTCAATGTCTCCTGCACTGTTTATCCATTCCTTTGCAGGGGGAATCAAGCAGTCGGTGCAGTGGTATCCACACTCCCGGAGTGACTTAACACCCACTTTTTTGAATGCCTCGCTGATTGCATTTATTGTATACGGGGGCATGTCCAGCGTAGCTGTCTTTAATTGATCGTTACCTGTGCGTTTGAAAATTTCCATAATCATTGGCGCGCTGGGATGGTCAAGGGTGTCCATACTGCCGGGGATGTACGCTTCGTTAACACCGCCGTCGAACTCAATGTAGCAGCCGGAAGCTGTCAGAATGCCGCCTATGTTTATCCGATGTTCCTTTCCCAGCGTGGAGAGCAGTTCGCTGACGTTCTGTTTTGAGTCGATCCTCGTTTGTATCGCGGCGGCATCTTCCTCCGATAGAAAATCATTGTCGAACAGGAATCTGCCGAGCAGCGCGTCGCTTGTGATGTTGCCAACGACTTGGCAGTTGCCGATGCTGAAAGTCAGGTTGATCAGCCGGGGGAGCGGGATCGGCTGCCCGTTGTTTCGCCTTGTTTCGATTTTAACCATTGCTTCAAGTATATCAATATCGTCCTTGATATGACTTTCCAGCCTTTCTGCCAGCAGGTTGAGTTCGGATGGGTTTGTGCTGTTAACGATATGGGGGGTCAGCCAATCATACTTGCAGTCAACGAGTCCGGACGAGTATATGACCGTGTCGTCAGTGACCCGCGCCTTCTGTTTCGCGTCCAGGAACTCCTGCCATGTTGCCGGCAATTCCAGCGTCGCCGATGTCTCTAGCCCGAACCTGCCTGGCCTGCTGACCTCTATCGTAAATACGCTCATTAGCTTAACCCTCCGAATTGCATTGTAAGTGTGTCGCTTGGCCCGGACGCTGCCGCCGTTCTCCAATCGTTCATGTGCTGGGTATCAGCCTTTATCCGGGTTATGAGGCAATCCAGCGCTTTCGATTCAAAGCCCCATTCCGAAGCCAACCTGGTCATAATGCCCTTGATATGCAGCAGTTCCCCCTTCGCTTCATTGTCCAGGTCTACTAGCAGTCCACCGCAGTAGCGGTACAGCCCTTGGACGATAGCGTCGCACTGCTTCGGAGTTATATATATCTCCATGTCAGTGTCGGCGTCTTTCGTCCATTGGTCGAATGGTTGGAGATAGTTTCTGTCCAGTATCGCGGGATCGCCAGAGTCAAGGCCCCAGTATATTGCGAGGTTTTCAACCAGGCTCCGTAAGTCGGCTATCATCGGGGATGCCCGGTCTGACTGAGCGATCCGCGTGGCATACTGAGTCAATCCACCGACGCATTCCCGGATGAGGGCAAGTTCTTGCCTGTACTCCGTTTCCGCCGATGTTACGAGTTCTTCCAGTGTGTTGTTTCGCATCACATTTTCCTCCGTTTCTCTTATTTTCAACAACGTACAATACTACAAGGTTTCCGCAACAGCTATCCTGAGTTATATCGGGAGATAATCATTGCTCTCGCATCTGTTCCTATGTTGTCACTGCCTATTTGAATATCCTTGAGGTTTTGCGTTTTTTGCCGGTGTGCTGGATCCTGATTTGCGTGTCCTCTACATTTCTCAGGGCGGGGGACTTCCATCATCATCCGTTCCATCGTTGCAAGCGGTGTGTCCTGTACAAAGTACCTTGACATTTTTTCTTCCTGTCCTTTCATTTTGTAATTAATCGCAAAAAAGGCCGGAAATCCGACCTTTTCTGGTCAAATCCCCGGCCTCATTTTGCTGTTTTTATTATGCGGTAACAGCGGGGATTCTTATTTCATCCGCTGTTTTTTATGAATTTCTGTACATTTATAGAAATCTCACAGCACAGACGCAAGCACCTCTTGACAGGTTAATGGTCATTAACCTATAATAAAGGAAGGTTAATAGTTATTAACCTGTGAAAGGAGAACGCATCTTGAATGAAGGGAGCTTATCCACAAAACAACGTATCTTAGCTGAAGCCCTGACCTTGTTTTCGGAGAGGGGGTACGGGTCTGTTACCGTCGCGGAAATTGCAAAAGCGGTAGGGGTTAAAGCGCCCGCCCTCTACAAGCACTACAAAAACAAGCGGGATATTTTTGACGCCATTGTTGCCCAAATGCAGGACAGTTATGACAGGCAGGCGACGGCCATGCAAATGGACGGAAGGGATGCGGGTAAAGACCAATCGCTGTATATTGACACAAGCGAAGATACAACGGTTAAGAGGTCTATGGAGCTGTTCCTTTATTTTCTGCGTGACGGCAATGAGCGCAAGTTCCGAAAAATGCTGACGCTTGAGCAATTCAGCGACAAGGACTTAGCCGCTGTTTACGCAAAACAATATGTGGATTTTCCGCTTGCTTATCAAAGCGCGCTGTTCGGGTTTATGGTCAGCACAGGCGTAACCGTTTCCGAAAATCCGCAAATCATGGCGCTCCAATATTACGCGCCCGTTTACTTTTATTTGCGTGTATGCGACTGCCAGCCCGAACGGGAAGCGGAAGCGCTTACGGCGTTGGAGCAGCACTTTCGGCAGTTTATACGCCTGTATCATAATAAAGGAGAATCCGCGTTATGAAAGAAACTGATTACAAAAAGACCGCGAGAATCGTCGGTATACTCTACATCATCGGTACGGCGGCGGGAGCATTAAGCGCCTCATTCCTAAAAGTCAGAAGCGAGCCGGACAATCTCGTAAAAATAGCGGAAAACCCTAACGCTCTTGTAGTAGGTGCTATCCTGACATTGGTGATGGGTTTCGCACTTGCCCTCATTCCGGCTTTCATGTTCCCGGTATTAAAGAGGCATAACGAGGCGGCGGGCGTTGGGTATATAATTTTCCGTGGTGGGTTGGAAACTTGCGGCTATATCATTTCCGCCGTCTGCACGTTGGCGCTGGCATCGCTCGGTGCGGCTTATGCGGCGGGAACGCAAGAGGCGGCGCATCTTCTCGGTGCGGGCGCGGCACTCAAAGCGATAACGGATTCGTCAGTGGGCGCGTTTACGTTCGGCATTGGCGCGCTGATATTCTACTCTGCGCTGTATAAGTACAGGCTTATCCCGAAGTGGCTCTCAGGCTTTGGACTGGTCGCTATCATTCTGCATATCATATCTGGCGCATTGGTGCTGTTCGGATTGCAAGAGAACTTCGACACGGGAAGCATGGTTATGAACCTGCCGATTGCCATACAGGAAATGGTTATGGCGGTATGGTTGATTGTTAAGGGTTTTAGGGAGGACTCGAAATGACGTCGAATAGTAAAAAATTGTTCCTGTTACTCGGAATAACCCTGTTCACGCAAGCGACGACTTCGCTTGTCGGCGGGATTGTCGGGTTCGGCCCTTTCACCGACACATCCGATACCGCAACCGCCTTGAACAGTGTCGCAAATAATATCAACGGTATGTACGCCGGTGTTTTTCTGCAAATCGTCACCGCGCTTGTCATAATCGCGCTTGCGGCGGGGCTGTATCAAGCGGGGAAAGGCGTTAATAAAACCGCCGTAATTATCGCGTTCGGGCTTTATATCATGGAAGCCGTTATGCACATAGTCAGCCAACTGGTCGTGTTTGCTTTCGCGGAGGTTGGCAGGCAATACGCTTCGAGCGGCGATACCGCTTTAATTACAATCGGCGAAATACTGCTTAAAACGAGAGATTTCAGCGGCGCGATTACCATGATGCCGTTCGGGTTGGGTGCTATGCTGTTCTACTATCTGATCATGAAAGCCGGAGTTATCCCGAAATGGCTCGGTCTTTGGGGAATTATAACCGTATCATTCATTTTCATCGGGTGGACGCTACAAGCGTTCGGCGCACCCATTCCCTTTGCGCTATATGTCCCGTATGTGCCGTGGGAATGGGTCGCCGGGGTGTATATCTTTGTTAAAGGCTTAAAGAGGAATTGTCCGTGTGCTGGTTGAAGAAATAAGGCCGTTACTTGTTAAATAAAGGAGTTTTCGATATGAAACTTACAAAATTGCAAATTTCATTTATCGCTGTCATGGTTGTTCTTTCTTTTGCCCAATTTTTCGGTGATATTCACATTGCCGGATTCCCTTTGTCGGGATTAGCCGTTATCTTGGGTATTGTGTTTTTCTTCGCGGACAAAATCATAAGAAAAATACCGACGGAGGAAA
>Ga0123354_10007479_pt1 | contig 16446 bp, 8 predicted proteins | sample TergutLab28metaG_2_FD_97872 | JGI IMG/M metagenome (GOLD analysis project Ga0123354, IMG submission 97872) | Labiotermes labralis P4 segment gut microbial communities from Petit-Saut dam, French Guiana - Lab288 P4 | ecosystem: Host-associated > Arthropoda: Insects > Digestive system > Gut ...
ACATATGAACTAGAAATTTTGTCGTCACTTGAGTTACATCCAGAGCGAAGCGTCTTGATTTCTCACCCCTCTACTGATTTCTATGCTGCTGCTGCTACTACTACAACAACTACTACTACTACTGCTGCTGCTGCTGCTGCTGCTGCTGCTAGTACTACTACTGCTACTGCTTCTGTTTCTACTACTGTTACTGCCACTACTACTACTACTACTACTGCTACTGCTACTGCTACTACTACTACCACTACTAATGCTACTACTACTACTACTGCTACTACTACACTACTACTACAATCACCATCACTAATACTACGTAAGGATACCCATTACCGAAGCACCACAACTTGAAGGAACATTATGGAATGCTTGTAGATAACACAGTACCACTAGATGGAAGTGCAACACCAACCTAAGTTGAGGCCGTTTTATCCCCAGATAGGAGGTTGAATGAACCTCAGTCGCCATGATACTGTTTGTGAAAATAAGTAAGCGTTATCCTGCTGGGTATGCAACGCTTATGACAGCAGCGTGAAGAAAAGTATAAAATGACTCTAATTAATCAGTATATTTGTATAGTTCTGTGGACACTGCATCTTGGCAAGTCACGTCTTTGGTCAGATAGCCATTGTTTTAAAGATTTGTCAAAAGTATAAGTAATGTTTTATTTGGCATTCCGTTAGGAACTCACAGATACATGGAGATTACAGTCAAGTCTTTATGGATTCTTAATTCGTAACTTTCAAGGGGCAACACGCATGAACCTCTCCGAAACCGCGGCTACTTTTATTGGTTGAAAATAATTGTATATAGATTTTTTATTCATTTAAAAATAAATAGGGAGACATAAGAAATAGCACAAAAGAAGAGGAAAGGAAAAGTCTTAGGAGAATTGTCACTATTTTCTTTTTTTTTTAGCAGGGGGTGGGGGTGGGTGTTAGAAAATCACTTATTTAGAAGGTTTCTAGTCTTTGTGTACTCGTCCTTCTGATAGAAATAGCATGAAAATGACGTTAGAAATTCGAGAATTTGAAATAAGGGGCGCCTGTGTTTAATGTACTGGTTAATGCCAAAAAGCGTAATTTGGAAGCGGCTGTTCGCGATAGGCACATAGAAGTTCAGTTGTCACCTTTTAGAAAATACAGGGTTATTCGAAACGATTGTCGGGGTTTTAACAACTTGTCATACACAATACACTTGAGATAGAAGTATGTGTTTTTTATTTAATAGAACAACACTCCAAGGTTTTGTTACATACATTACAGGTGCTCTATATATGCACCCTTTGTGATTCTACAAACAACAACCGCCATTGAAACCATCACCGCTGACATGCTACAAACAGTTCCATAACTCGATTATCGTGTTGATGTTTGTAGAATCACAAAGGGTGCACATATACAGCACCTGTAAGGTATGTAACAAAAACTTGGAGTGTTGTTCTATTAAATAAAAAACACATACTTCTATCTCAAGTGTATTGTGTATGACAAGTTGTTAAAACCCCGACAATCATTTCGAATAACCCTGTACATTGACGATGCAATTTATTCGGCTATTGGCATTCAGAAAAGTTACATTAATTTCTTCTATTTACCAATTTGCAATTTGCAGGTGACATTTATTGTTCTTCGGTATTAAAAAGTTGGCTTATTAGGGGGTGAAATATCTTCTGACGGAAGAGTATTTAAACTTGAGAGAGACCATTTTTATTTACCGCAGTGTCGAAATATTATTACTTTTCGCAAACTGCAACCTTAGTGTCACGGCGTGTCCCTTAATTTTCCGCGATCTTTTATTCAATGTGACTGAAGCCACCAAGTGCAAGTGCCTTATGGTTCAACCAGTAGTGTTGGTCTGGTCTTGCAGTGTTATCTTAAGCAAGATATCAGTGTAGTCCTTGTCTAACAGAAATTGAAGTATGTACTGATATATTCAGTATTTTGTGATAAAAAGCAGAGTGGGATGATGATACCAAAATGTAATAAAAATCAACAAGTAGGATCTTACCACATGGGAATCTTACCTAACATACACCTTCGAGGTGTACATTCTGACGTAACGATTTTCTCACCGTCTTTGCTGGCTACTGAAGCGGGTGGCCGTGTTCCACCTTCTGCTTGTTGAGCTCCATGCGGTCCTAGAAGCTGAACTGCAGTTATGAACTTTTGCTTGCCATTGCAATTTGTATACTAAAATAATAGCAGCATTACTCCAATATATCTTCTTCTTGAATGTACAATTTATTAGTATCACGTATTAAACTATGTTTCCACTGGCATAACTTTAAAAAAAATTGAAAATAAGAGGAATTATTCATTCAGTTAGGTAAAGGTAAAGGTAAGGCAGTCCCATTACAGTCCTGGACAGGCCCAGAAGGTTCCAGGAAGTTAAGGTTCCTAGATTTCGTGACAACGGCACAGGATGGTGGTTGGTTGCCAGCCTTACGCACCGGCCGCTTTTACCCCCAGGAAATACTCCTGGTACTCATTTCTGTTGGAGGTTGAGTCGACCGCAGGCCCATAGTGCGATCGGCAGGATTTTATGTCAAAGAAAAGTCCACTGACACCAGCTGGCCATTCAGTTAGAGGACCAGTATTTTGCCCCGTAATAATAATAATAATAATAATAATAATAATAATAATAATATGATTTTATGTATTTCTGCACTTTCTTATTTATTTTAAGTGTTCTTATGATTTCCACCATTATTCACTTGTGTATCTTGAACGCAAATCTTGCTTTTTGTACCCGGTGGCCGAAAATCTAAATTACCTTCACAAAGAAATTTGAGTCATTGACTAATTCTATATCTTGCAGCAACTTTCTTTGTAGCTATCTTCCGAGGATTATTATCTTTGATGTTCAGGGGACAGCGGTAGCGCAGTGGTTAAGGTGCTGTGCTACAAATCGGAAGGTCGCTGGTTCGATTCCAGATGGTGTCATTGGAATTTTTCATTGACATAATCCTTCCGATCTCACTATGGCCCTGGGGTCGACTTAACCTCTAACAGAAATGGGTACCAGGGGTATTTCCTGGGGGTAAAAGCGGCCGGTGCGTAAGGCTGACAACCTTACCACCATCCTGGGCCATTGTCACGTAAGCTGGGAGCCTTAACTTCCTGGAAACTTCTGGGCACCTCAGGCCTGTAATGGGACTGATTTACCTTTTTAAGCTTGTCACCATCCTAATTGCCAGCAAGAAGAAAGTTGATAACGGTTTATCGGCTTCAATGCTACGGTTTTGGTGTATGCCGAAATACAGAGTGGTTCCTTTAATACGGAAATGAGCAGGAATCCAAGATATCATAGTCGCTATAGTGACTAGGTTAGGGGCTGGGCGATTCGGAATTCTATCCCAGCAGGGGAAAATTTCTGTTTTACAAAACGCCGAGACCTGCTATGAGGGCCACCCAGCCCTGCTCTTAATGGGTAGCAGGCCTAATGCAGGCGGACAATGAATTTGAAAGCTCACCTTCATCTAGTGCCAAGGTTAAGAGTGAGTGGATTTGTACCTCTTGACCCCTCAATATTCCTTAAAGGCGTGGACAGGGCTACCTTTACCCTTACGGTTTACCGATAACTGCAGAGCAGGCCCTATCATCAGCAGCTGCTCAGCAGCCATGTTGTCCACATTACGGCGAGCACTCCGACGTTGGTGTGGGCCGGGGGAAATTTTGTACAGTTCAAATGACGGGTTTAGAACCTGCCATCTCATTGGAAGCACATTCCTTGTCTCTGCAAGCTCCGTATTATTAAACATGCAGTGCGAGTAGCTTCTTTGATTGTAATGGCTGTTATCTTTTTTGCAGAAGATGTCTTTACTTTATGTATTATCCATATGAATTGTGAAAGGAGAAGCCCGAAGACAATATTTTCTTTTTGTTTATTAACAATAGAACTAGATTATTGAACAGAACATGCTTAGCTTATCTTACCGTGATACTTCCCTTTGTTTGACCACGCTGTGCCGAAGGTCACCTACGTACGGCAATATAGACCTACCAAAGGGGCTCTGTGGGTTCAAAGTTTCAGTGTAATATCCAAGCTGTGCTTTGCTTTGTTGTGCTGTGGATAGAGTTAGTGCATTGCCTTCCGTCATTAGGTTGCTGCGAATGGCTCACAGCAAAGGAGGCGTAGTTAGGCTTTTCAGGCCTCCAGAATAGCATCAAGCCGAGCTGATAATTCTTTCAGTACGAGCAGCTCAGCTGTCAGCCTGACTCCGGTCGCTACGCTTCATAAGATAACGTAAAATGTTTGTATTCTGGCAGACCCTTCAAAACAATAATGTAGCATATTTTCTAGGCAAAATATAATTCAGGTCTCTTTCCGGATTTGTAAAAGAACGAAAGAAAAAAGTAATGAATTCTTCCTTTTACACTCTTTCAAGGCCACTCTTACGCACTCATATTCTGACACTAACGTAGTCGTTAAATAAAATGTTCAATATACGATATGCAATGGAAATTGGCAAGGGTGTTCTACCTGGCATTTACACTGAATTCTGGTTGGCAACTGACACGAGAGAGACCGAATGAAACACGTAGATGTGTACTCTGGTATTACAAAATTGATCATAAAAGAAATATAAGTACGACGTTTTCGGACTTCATTTGCCTCGCTTTCTTTGAATTTTACCATTCAATAATAATTTTACTAATTTTGTAATGAACCAAGTCATAACACAAGAGTAGGTAATGAACGCTTTGAAAATATGTCAAATCCAAATGTTTGGGATAGACAGATGCAATCAAATTTGCATACATAAAGAAGTTAGATTAGGTGGATGCCTGCTAGCATGAGGCTCAGGATTCGTTGCTTTCGAAATATTCTGGAAATATAAAAGTTGAAATATTTAAAACTAAAATTTTGCATTTGTTGTTTATGGCTGTGGAACGTGGTCTGCAATTTACAGAAGGGACAGCGCCTTGTATTTCCAATAAGAAATATATACAATAACTATAATCACTCCTTCAGCCGGCGCAGTGACACTGTGCGAAGGGTTTGGGAGTACAGTCACACCTTTCACAAAATATACTCAACCTACAGCACACTGCACTGAAATAGAGAAGAAATCAGGAGTGCAAAACAAACAGATATTACTTAGACATGTCACCAGGGCCAGTGCGAGACGTGTTGGCGTCCCGAGAAAATAATTTGGTGTGTCTTCAAACCGATATTCTTGAAAATTTATCGGCTTAGGACAGGGCAGGTGAAAGTTTTTAAGGGCGCGCGCTCAATTTGCGGAGAAGTTCTTTTGCGTGTGCTAACCTGCGTTTAGTAACACTATATTTCCGATTATTCCAGGGACGTCTTTGAGCTCCTTGTAGGCTGCCCTGTCTCTTAATCCGGCCCTGCGTGTTACACGTAAATGGAACATAAAATCGACGAAGTACAAAGTCCAGTACCGATTCAACTTAAGAACAACGAATTTCTTGGAATAAAAAACGCAAAGAAATTTCACGAATGTGAGAATTCTATATGTATTTTAAAATTTAAATAATTTTTAAACGTGTTTAAATAAACAATAGCTAAAGATATGATATGATATTAAAAAATGTAGGATAGGGTCTTGGTGGGGAAGCCAGAGGGAAAGAGACCACTGGGGAGGCCTAGGCGCAGATGGGTGAATAATGTTAGGATGGATCTCCAGGAGGTGGGATGTGGGTATATGGACTGGATTGGGCTGGCCCAGGATAGAGATAGGTGGCGGAAGCTTGTGAGTGCGGTAATGAACCTTCGGTTTCCATAAAATGCGGGGAATTTCTTGACTAGCTGCAAACCAGTTAGCTTCTCAAGAAGGACTCTGCACCATGGAGTGAGTAAGTAAGTAAGGATAGCAACGCAGTGTGGCCCAACAGGTTCGTGTAATATTTTAAATTAGGTAATTGAACTTGCTTGCATATGACGTGAAAATCTCGAATCGTATTGCACTATTTGAACAAAAAAACAGTAATGTATCACCTGAAAGAGCATTTGTTTTTATTACACGGGTTATATACTTGGTCTGTAACATTGAATGAAGAACCTTCGTTAAGTTTGTTCGAGAATGGGATGTTTACCAAGTCACCTGGTACTAGGAGGAAGAAACAAGAGACTGCAGAAAATTGCAAAATGAGGAGCTGCGTGTTTTGTACTCGTCATCAAATGTTATTCGGGCGATTAAATTAGTGAATCTCAAATGGGTGGTGCATGTGATGAAGGAAAATGCGTATACGGCTTTGGCGGGGAAGACTGAAGTTAAGAGACCACTTGTATGACAGAGGCTTTTCATCTTCATGGTTACACCGTGCGTCAATGATATGAAATGTTTTTTTGTCCAACTAATGCACTCATATATAAAACCGTTAAATTGTTAAAAACCAATTAAACTTATAAAAGTCGCTCCAACATGTTTCGTTTCACGCAGGAACCATCATCAGGGAGCTACAACCTGTGCTTAGCTAAAATTATAAGTCTGGTTCAACAGTGCGTGTCGGTGCAGACGTTATCAGTGTTAACGGCGGCATATACCTCATAACACTGAAAACATCTCTAACGACATGTTTACTGAAACCAGAAATGTAATTTTATCTAAGCTATGTAAACCGAAACATATTGGAGCAACTTTTATAATTTTAAATGTTTTAATTATTATTTAATAAAATTTGTGTGTTTTAGTTGGAAAAATAAAGAATTTGATATTATCAATGCACGGTGCAACTATGAAGATAAAAAAAATAAATTAAGAAATAACAGGAACAAATGCATGTCTTTCCTGACGGGAGTCTTGAAAGAGTAAGAGAGAGACGGAATTTTTGTAATAACGATCCAGAATGACTAACCAAGAGAATGAATCGCTTCCGGCAATTCTTGCAAAACCATGAAAACTGTGAAATTACTCGCATAAATTTGTTGAAAACTTGAATAGGATTTGTGTCAAATATTAAAGTGACTAAATAAGTAACTCCGTGGAGCAGACCCATTCTTGAGAATCGAACATTTCCTCAGCTATTCAAAAAATCCTCCCCACATTTCATGTAACTGGAAGGTTCCTTACTGTTTTCACAAGGACCCACCGCTTTTACCCATACTGAGTCAGATTAATCCAGTCCACGCCCCATTTTTTATCTCTCTTAACTTTACTCTCTCATCTCCTTCTACGTCTTCCAAGAGGTCTGTTTCCCTCAGATCTCCATCATACCCCTGTGTTCACCTCTCATCCCCACTATACGTTTCATGTCCTGCTCATCTCATTCTTCTTGGTTTGATCATCCGGATAATATTCTGTGAGACAAATATTTAATCTGGCACATAAAATATCGAAAACTGTGAACATCGTCATGCTCATTTAGTCGCAATACTAGGCGGGGAGTCTTTACCTTGAAAGTAATGGCATCAGAAAAATAAATCTGCGCCGTGTACTGTCACTTACTGGCGAGAGCAGCTTTGGCCTGCACAACATAAGTGGGTGTACCTTATCTGTGGGCTAACCTTGTTGAGTAAACACACGTCATCTCGAAAACACGAGCCTCTATGAATGCAAAACTTGGATTTTAACAAGACAGCACTTTATCCTCTCATTTTTTAAGTGGAATATATCGGTTAGTGGTCAAAAAATTCTAAGTATCTGACATGCCCTCTACCACAGCGGCCAAATTCATAGCTCGTTCTAGCGAGTAAACACATATACTTAACTAGTTATGTATATCATTAATATTTATACGAGCCGGGATAGTGTAGTCGGTATTGTGCCAAGTGCCACAAGCTGGACGACACAGGAGTCGTGGTACGGTTCCCGGCAGAAGTAAGGAATATTCTCACGTCCAGACCAGCTTCGGACCCACCCAACCTCCAGGACCCACCCAGCCTCCGATTCACTTGATGGATTTTGCTTGTTTTTCCGGGGGTAACTCGGCGGGGGCGTACACTCTTTAATTAGTATGGAAGTAGTGCCGAAGTTTAAGAATGCGCGGAGCTATGCCTCCAATCTTTTATATGTCTTCTTGTCGTCGTGCTTAATTAAAGACAGGGACCTTTTTACTTATACCGGAATTTATACGACTATTGTACAAAGAGGACATATTTTTAAATATAATGAAATATATATTAAATCTAATAGTGTGTGCCCAGAGAAGCAACACGTAAGCCAGGGCCTATGGACTTACGATTCCTTCAGTACTGGTTCCCAACCTTTTCCTAAGACACGGGGACTTTTACAGTCCCAATCTCTGAGTGGCATGTCGAAGTATCTATGCAAAACAGATAACAGTGCAACGTGAAATTGTATTCTTACAGCGGAAAAAATTAAACAATAAGCTCTTTAACACAAATGTAGTAATAGTCAATCAAAATTAGTTCTGCAGTCATGCGTAGCAAAACGACGTTTCGGTCAACGACGGACCACATGTACGACGGTGGTCCCATAATGTTATAATATAACATTTTAATATTATAATATAATATAATACTTACCACTGTGTTACAATTGCCTAGAGTATTCAGTGCACTAACATGCTGTACAGGTTTGTAGCCTAGGAACAATAAACTATACCATATAGCCTAGGTGTGTATTAGGCTATACTGTACCATATAGCCTAGGTGTGTATTAGGCTATACTGTACCATCTAGGTTTGTGTAAGTACACGATCACACAACGACGAAATTGCCCAACGACGCATTTCTCAGAACGTATCCCCGTCGTTAAGCGACGCGTATCTGTATTCATACAGCTGATTCCGAATGCTGTTCGCGACGGTGGGACTGTTCGAACAGTCAGCTCTCTGCTAACAAACACCGTCGATTTCTCTTTGGATTTGCACTCTGCTGCTATGCGATGAAAGTCGAGGTGACTCCATATCCACAGGGACGTGAATTATAGGTAATTAATCACACACGAACGGCAATACAACGCGGCTTCTTTAATTATTTCAATTTTCAATACTGTCCCTTTTTGTCCGTTCTATTTTAATATAACTTGGCAGACCCTGTAACAAAATGTCCGATTGGCTAAATATTCCCCATTGTCAAAATAGCTCTTTGTTACATAGTTTTTGATTGGTGAGTTTCTTTGATGTCATACTTCCTTGAAAATTTAACATTTACGTAGGAACTGTAAGAGACATGTATGTATCGTCCTGTTGACAGGGTTACAAATAAAGTTATCACAATGTACGCTTTTGTGGTGAAAACCATTTCTTTCCAACATACAGTGCCTTTCTTTTATTCTTATCCTGAACATGGTTGGTTTCACGGGATATCCCGATGGACGCACATTTTCTGTGCGATAAACCTGCCGTGCTTGGTGGGCACATAAAAGAATGCCCTGTATATCCAATATTGGACAAGTTGCAAAACATGTATAAAACAAAGAAAATAAATGAATATATTTTTATATATATTTATGAAATGAAGTTAGTTCTCACATTGCTGTAACGTTATATCATGTAAAAAAAGGTAGATCAGTCCCATTATAGGCGCGAGGTGCCCAGAGGGTTCCAGGAAGTTAAGGTTCCCAAATTACGTGACAATGGCCCAAAGGTTATCTCATGACACCACGCAGTTTTTATTTACAGCTATCCATATGTGTATTTTATGATATATATTTATTTTTAGGGCTTCTGAAGAAAAAAAAAACTTTAAAGTGTCAGCCGTTATAAGTTAGAAGCATATCTGATGGCTAAATAAACTAATACAAAATTTATTACACACAAAATAAATTCTGTTTAGCTATTAGTTTGTAGTTCAAATTACAGCGCGCGGCAAATAATAAAACGACATACGGCAACACATATAGAAAAACACTTTCGAAGGAAAAAGATTTAAGCGGTGTAGCACAGGCACACAACACTACGTAAAAATGATCAGAAAATTAGAAGGCGATATTAAAAAAAAATTTATTTCAAAATACGAAAATTTTTCTGTAAGAAAACATATTTACGAAAGAAAGGTTTTGCCGCATGAGAAATTACTGGTAACAACACTTGAGAACCCTTGCCTTGGGTAGCGAAATATTTTAACTCTGTGATCGATTACGGTCTGGGTGACAAGAGTTATATTCTGCAAGGGGAAGATATTTTTTTGTCGTCTCCAATCAACCTCCAAATGAGATCTGGGAAAAATTCCCCTGTAATAAATCGGCCAGAATACAAATCTCTTTATGAAAACTCCGAACAATGACCAGATAGAAACTGCTTCGTTCTTTACTACTGTTGGATGATCCTAACGGAGAGGATGTAGCACCAAGCGAACTCACTCCTATTGCCTTCGAAAAGGGACCGCGAAGAGCTACTACTGGCCTAGCCATGTCAGTAGTCCGTTCGTCTCTTCGTATAGAACAACATGACTCCAACGGGACGGATTTTCGTGAAATTTAATATTTTAGATATCTACTAAAATTTGTTTTTTTAGTCCAGTTTTGATTAAATGTGACAAACGTAAAAGGACAATTTACTTGAATACCTATTTAACGTTCATGTAATTGTTCTATACAAGGGACACAGACCATCATGTCTATGAGATACGAACCGAGGCCTAAGAATCGGGTGACAAACTAAACTTTTCCGCTTTCACGAGGCGAAAAAAGGAAGCTTTAGCTTGTAGGAGATAATCACAGAAAAGCGATATTTGCCATTTACGCGAGATGTACAAGAAATACTACATCTAGGCATACGAGGAATAAGGCAGAGTCAGAGAGGCTGCAGAAACAGACGATCTAAAGAACACCGCGAGAAAAAACGAAAAAGTAGTGTTACCTTTAGGGTCGAAATGAGAATAGAGTGTAATCTTGATGTGGGGTAATGTTGTGGGGTAGGGTGGGATGCGTGGGTAATTAAGAAACACGGATAATCGGAAACATAAACTGTATTACGTCAAGAACAAAAAATAAAATTGTAATTTGTTTGTTATATACGTAACACATACATAGTTTTTGCTCTTTTTTACAGTAAACTATGCAGATTGCTGTACTGAGAATTTTGTTCGAGCTCTCGGCGCTAAGTCACTTTGTTTTCCACCTTCGTCTTTAGCCTCCAACAGCTTTCGATTGTACAGGGATAATCTACGCAGGATAACCGACAGTGCGCTTACTGACATAATTAGGGATAGTCAGAGCCAATGCACCAGGAGTGTTTTTTCATGCTGACATTGCTTAACTTATTTCCTTTTATATCCTGAAAACATTTACGAACTTATTTGAAATGAATTTTAAGAGGAATGAATAAATCCAATATAAGTTACCACAAACGGTTTCCATGCAATCCACCTTTGCTCTCCATAAACACGAATTTTAATTTTTGCAGATTCCTGTCATAAGAAATATGCAATTAAGAGAAGGGGATGCCATTTTACTTGTATTATGCACTGCAATGGCTCTGCCTCTCGTCTGCCTGTACCGTACGTACGGGACTCCTGTATAAAGCAATGGTTCGGGAAAGAGAACCCAACGACATTTTAGAAATTACAGTTTGTTTCACAAATCAAACAAATCTCAGTTAGTGTCACTTCAAATAAATGAATACAATTCAGTTATGATATTCTTCAGTCTTTTGGAGTTAACTCTCATTTCGGTTCATATTTCCATGAAAACGCATCACCCCGAAAGATTTTTTTTGTTTTGCACTTTGGCCCTCCATGCCATTACCTTGCCACCAGTTCTCAATACTCGTATTTAGACTACCGACGCTACATAATCTTAGAAAATGAGAACGTTGTTGAATAACACACTTGACAGAACACGTACCAACACGTTTCATTTTTGAATGACTATCAATGATTTACACTTCTGGTTGGCTTAAGTGATTTGTCGCCGAACTCTCAATGTGGAGACCCGGATTTGATTCCAAGCCACAGCAAGTGGGATTTGGGACGTACGCAGTGGTATTGGAAGTGCTTCTGTTTTCCTTGTCATTATCAATTCACCAGTGTTTCACATCGACGCTTTTAACCTCAGCAATCAATAGCGACCTTAAATAAAACATTCTACTGTACGTCTCAGGATCCGCCAAGTTTTATCAAATTAAAAGGAACACAACTAAATACTTTAAGGAAAAGCTTCTTTATTTGTTCAAGTCGTAACGCGTATCTTTTTTTTTCAGATCATGCAAGAGACAAACACTTATATCATGTGGCCTTCACGTCTCAAAATTGGTGCGAAGACGAAGAAAGGTTGGTATCAGTTCCACTATATGCTGTTAGTTTACATGGCATGTTGACACACATTATCGGACTGGACAGCTAAAGGAGGGTGAATGACAGGTGCAATATTCATGACATCTGAAGTTAAAGCTGTGGAGAGAAGAATATCTGGATTAATTTGGCTAAAAATATCTATAAAAATTAAAAAAGCTTGGCCGTTAAATTGAGTTCTCGGTGGCATTAAAAGCGACGTAAGAATCTTGTTCCCGAAGACAAAACTTCTGTTTCTTGATTATATGCCGTTGCTATGTGAAACTGTTAGGTTAGGTTCTGTTCATAAAAATATGGAAAATACATCTTTGTGGAAGAAAGACGTAGATTTTTAAGTGATGGTTAGACATTTACTTAACTACATTTCATACTAACTTCCATTTTGTGTATGTGTGTTTGTGTGTATACACATGTCAATGTGAAATTGCAATGTAGACCTACTATGGTAATATTTGCCACAGAGAGGGAATATATGGGTGGTGGGAGTGTTAGATACTGAGTTTTTAAAATGAATTTAAACAAAATGTATAATGTTTGTGTTATCCCTTGAAGTTTTTTTAAATGGTTAAAAATATACGGATTTATTTTACTGAGCAATTAGCCTTCTTAGTTTCAATCAACTTCTGCTACCGAATCTGGAGGATGTTGATTAAAATAAGCTTAATTTTTTTGGCTTACCTGGAATACGCGTCTTCGACTGGAATCTAATATAAAAATTTAAACTCATAAAATTATTATTATTTGTGTTTTTTGTTTTTTTGTGGTAAAAGTTTGTTTTAAGATAGCATACAACGCCAGAAAACACGAAAATATATGGGTTATAGAGTGCAAAGCGTGGCATGTCCAGGGGATATTAAGTGCAAGATATAACGCATTCTACCCACGAATGCTCTAAACATTTGAGAAAGCGAGGAGTAGAAGAAATAAATTTAGTTGTTGCCGTCGTCTTCCCTGTTTTGCAGATATATTATCGCAAACACTGATAGAAGATATAACTTAATCCAAACGTGATGTGAGACCCAATGCAATTTACATGATCAAAAACTGCATTCACCCATATAATGCGCCATATATAATTCGATTTGCATTGTTCGTTGACTTCGGAAACTTTGTAAATATACCTGTGAATAACTCCTGGAAATTATATGGAATGAAGCGTATATAGCCAAAAATTATTTTCTTGGAGGAACTGAAGATAGACATGAACGAGACACGCAATATAGGTATGATGTAATATTGAGGGGCTTTCGCGTAACCACTGATGCTGTGAAAAAACATTAAGTATTAACATATTCTGAGCGTCTTCATCATTGTTCCGTGCATTAATAATATCAAGTACTTTATTTGTCCCAACTGATGCACACAAATTATTTTAATTGTTACACTGTTAGAATATTTAAAACTATAATATTCGCTCCAACATGTTTCGGTTTACATAAACCATCATCCGGGAGCTACAGCCTGCTCTTTGCCAAAGTTACAATATTGATTCCAATAAACAAGTCGTTGTTGGAGTATTCAGTATTTGGCTGCATATTTCTTTCAGTCCTGTTGTGCGTATGTATTATGCACTGTGCAGAAACAATGACAGTTTCATTCTGCACAGTGCATAATACACATGCACAACAGGACTGAACGAAATGTGCAGCCATAATACTGAATACTCCAACAACGACTTGTATATTGGAATCAATATTGTAACTTTGGCAAAACGCAGGCTGTAGCTCCCTGATGATGGTTTGTGTAAACCGAAACATGTTGGAGAAAATATTATAGTTTTAAATGTTTTAACAGTTTAACAATTAAAATAATTTTTGTGCATTGGTTGGGACAAATAAAGGACTTAATATTCTGAACGTGTTTGGTTGTGTCTCTGTGGCCTTAGATATGCAGCATGCAATGCGCATTCGCCGAATTATATTGCCATATGTGGGCTGTTCGGCTGTGCCGTATTTTTCCACATTGTATAATAAATGGCAAGATTTTCGGGGGGGAGGGGGGATTGTTAACACAAAATGCCTGTTTTGATTTTTTGTATGATTTTTGTTTGAAATGTTTATCATTCTAAGGAGAATTCAGCGAGATATTATCATAAATGTACATAGGCCCGTTATTCTTGTCAGGTTCTGATTAAAACACGAATATTCTCAACAAATTTCCGAAAACTACTAAATGTCAAATTTGATGAGAGCCGTCCAGTGGGAGCAGAGTTCTGTGCGGTCGGACAGACAGAAAGACAAAGCTAACAGCCGCTCTTCGCAATTCTGCGAAAAAGCCTAAAACCAGTAATGATAACAAACGTTACAGCAGGTTGTCTGAATCCTACGTTTTATTATTTATCTTTATAAGTACGGCTATAAATATCGCGAGACTTAAGACCTGCTGTTGTCAATTTCAACTGTTGCAGTTTTACCTCTATTATCGAATGCTGTTAACCTACCCCTTAAAACTCGTCACCAGACAACGCGATGAATTAACTTCTGACTTCCTGGAATGAGCACATTTTTTTTCGGCTTGGCAACAATATGAGGGAGATGTTATCAATACGTCGCAGGTTTAAACTTGTTGATGTATACTCTGTTACATGATTGGTCAGTTCTAAATTCACGGTCGTCTGACTGCCTTTAAGGTTGAGCGAAAGCGTTGTTACGTTTATTCAGTTCTCTGCGCCAGTGTGCAGTGTTAGGAATGTGGGTAGTGGTGCTGGTATTTCGCAGCGATTTAAGAGCCTAGTTACCTGCCACCCGCAAACAAAATAAAGGAGAAGCATGCCAGTTAAAAATCGATGGATGTATGTGATATTATCTGCTGCTGATAATTGGATTACAGTTGTGAAATACGTCACCAAAGTCGTATGACGATTCACAAGAATTCTTTGTGGTGTCTCCTCTGCTTTCCAGCAAGGATCGTAGAGAAGATCGGAGCATTCATGAAATCATTCATCAATCTGTGGTGTTCGAAAAGGGTATGGAGACGAAATCGTACAAATTGGTGGTATAAAATGCCTTGTTGACAATTCCGTATCTCGTAAGGCTTTTGTTGCTTATCAGGTTTTGACTCATAAGAATGAAGGTGTCAGAACAAATTATGGCTACTTGATAAGATGCGTGTTGCATGTGCAACGAATGGTGTACGCATGAACACGCAATCATACACGCACTCTCCCCATCGTCCTAGTGGAATACACTCCCTAAAATTTATCATTGCTTTTGACGTTTTGCTGACCGTGCATCTCAGTATATTTATCTCAGTAATTAACCAACTGGATGCACAAAATTTTTGTTTTACAATAAGTTTATTTCATGCCTCTACATGTTTCGAGCACATGTGCTCATCATCAGAAGGTCAAAATTGCATTACACAGCCTCTGGTATCATCACACCTATAGGTGTGAACATGTTTCGAGCACATGTACTCGAAACATGTAGAGGCATGAAATAAACTTATTGTAAAACAAAAATTTTGTGCATCAAGTTGGTTAATTACTGAGATAAAAAATTATCATTGCTTGTTTATAATGAATAACGAATCCAACAATTTATTAATCTTTCAGCAGGAGTGCATATTGCACATCTTTTTCTACACTTAGACAGTTGCTGGAAATATTTAAAGTCTATTAGGTTTGATAATTATTCACGTATAAGAAAGTGGCGTTAATTGTCGCGAATCGAATTTTTAAACTTGAATATAACATATCGACGCATATCTTTTTGGATGAGCAGCATAAAATGTAATTGTCTTTTCCAAAATTTTCGCTTGTAGCATTGCGTTTGCTTATTCCTAGGCATATGAAATTATGACACCTCACTTTTGAAAAACCATGAATCGGTGGAATGGAAGGCTTGGGGGACGGTAGTTAGAGCAGCGGAGGCCAAATTACAGCAGCCAATAGAAAATTACTCACTTAACGTTTAAACAATTTTAAAATTGTTGCTGTTTTTTTAATCAAACAACTCTGAATGTATTATCTTCCTGCATCATATCCAAAAACTGAAAGATAAAATATTAAAATTATAGTTTTACATATTGTTTCAGTGGTGATTTTTGTACATTAGTGCCACTTACTGACAGCTTGAAATGTTATTGTTCCCCGTAATTATTTTTAGATAACATATTTTAGCTTTTTTTTTTTTGCACAAAATTCCTTTCCTGGATAATATTGAACGTGCGTTGGTCAGACTTCATATTACGGCCTGCTAGGCTCGAACACTTCCGAATTGGATCATGATTCTTAGATTTTATATCCTCCTCTCCTAATCCTCGTTCTGGAGGTACGTATGTATA
>Ga0123354_10007481_pt1 | contig 16445 bp, 7 predicted proteins | sample TergutLab28metaG_2_FD_97872 | JGI IMG/M metagenome (GOLD analysis project Ga0123354, IMG submission 97872) | Labiotermes labralis P4 segment gut microbial communities from Petit-Saut dam, French Guiana - Lab288 P4 | ecosystem: Host-associated > Arthropoda: Insects > Digestive system > Gut ...
GGTTGTCAGAACACACCAACACAACACCGACTCAGCAGTGTTACAGGCAGCTAGATGCCTGAAGACAGAAGTACAGAAAGAAACGAGAAAAATAAAGGACAGTATTGCGGAGAAAACAAAAGAAAGATGGCAAGGCAAGAGGATGCATGGAAAATTGCCATGTAACTTAGACGAAAAGCTGGTGGACATTGAACAGTCATATCGCTGCCTAAAATCTGGTGACATCAAGGGAGAAACAGAAAGTACAATAGTGGCAACTCAATACCAAGCAATTAGTACAAACTATTTTAAGAATAAAATTTTGAAGCAAGAAATTGAGAATAAATGCCGGTTATGTAAGCAACATGAAGAAACTATTGACCACTTAACTTCGGGACGTCCCATTTTGGCAAAGAACGAATATTTAATGAGACACGATAAAGTCTGTACACATTTGCACTATTCAATATGCAAAGCCTTAGGTATTGAAACTACAGACAAATTGTACACACACATGCCCAAGCCAGTGTGTGAAGAGGGAGATGTTACAGTGTTGTGGAATCAAACAGGACATACAGACAGAGAAGTTAGAGCAAATAGGCCAGATATAATAATTAAAAACAAAAAAGAGAAAACATGCACAATGATAGATGTGGCAACACCCGCGGACAGAAATGTTGTGCAAAAGGAAGCGGAAAAGAAGTTAAAATACAAGAGTTTGTGTATAGAGATGCAACGAATGTGGAACCTGAAAAGTACGATTGTACCAGTAATAATTGGAGCCACTGGAATAGTAACGAGAAGCTTAAAGAAAAATTGGGAAACTATACCAGGAAAACACTCGATAGATTCACTACAAAAGACAGCTATACTTGGAACATCACACATAATACGGAAAGTACTGCAATGTGAAGCTTGAAGCCTGAGTGTTGGGTATCACCGCTGGTTCAAGAGAAGTACCAGGAAGAAATGCCTGTGACAGGAGACATACATATCGTATAATAATAATACGGTTTTAACGGTGGCAGAACCTACTTCTGTAGAAATACAGTGAAGTACAAACTAAATTGAGAGAAGCACTTCTCTTGTAAAAACCATAATTTTTAATATCGCTGTACAATTTAGAAAATAAAAATGGTCCTCACACTTGCAGAATATTTGATTAAGCCTTGATTGGTGTACTGTTTGTGAACCGGTGTTCCCCAGAATTAGCGGGTGTTGGAAAGCGGGCCGTAGTCACTGCACTATAGAAAGTATGCACAACGGGATGTTGTAACATGGTGGAAAGCAGAATGCATTAATAAAGTTTTAAAATCTCAATGTGGGTTCACGCTATGACACCCTGCCAGTCCCTAGTCGTATAAAAACAGAATGGTCCACATTCACACGACTGATAGCTAGAGAAGAGTTCAATACGAATATATTGCAATGCGCAAATGCCATTACACTATCACGTTACATCCACAGTTAAACTGAAATGGAAGAGGATAGAAAACCCATTCAAAACAAACACTGTAACTTCACTATTAGGCTTACAAGCGGTAGTAATTGGTTTTGTAATATGAAAATTATCAGCATAAGCTCGAATTACATGCAATAAATACGCATGGGTTGGGAACACCGATCTTCCATAAAACGCATCTTAACAACTCCGTACCTTATAAGAGGGCTCTACAACAATGAACTGTTCACCCTCCTAAAATTATTAATAGTTGAGGAAGTTTCGAGGGGTCCTGTAGCTAAGTATTTAATAACTCCATCCTTCATTAAGGAAGGAAAGCATCTGCACCGTACAGGAATGCCTCCAAATTGATTTGAGGCCAGCGCCTGTCCCGAGTTCTTCCTGCTTGTTTCCGTGGAAATATTTTGAGAGGGAGAAGCCTTCTAATTCACGTCAACCGCTTCAAGCATCCTTATGTTCCTTTACAACGATACATAACCCGACAGCCTGATACCGCTTCATTAAGTATCAACTACTAAATTAATTAATAAATTTTACAGCCTATATTAATCTAAGGGATAGCCGATACAAAGTCATCGGTATTCCTGCTTCATATACTGAGAATCCACAGTTCGAATTTCTGTAGGTAGACTAGCTACCATGGTTGGGAATTTATGTGATAGTGCTGAATCTCTCAAGGCAAATTCTAGGAAAATTCCTTAAGCAGGCCAATTCACAAAGAATTCTGTAATTAGACTTCGTGTTTTGTTCACCATGCATATCGATACATTCGTGTAAAGAAAAACCAACTAGATGCACAACTTATCCTTAGTATATTTCGTGAACCTCTTCATGTTTCGGGCGTATCTAGGAACAATCCAACCAGGACAACAGACAGTCGTCTACAAAGAATAATAAGTACCAATAGTTGTATACATACGGTTGTACCTCCTGATGATGGGCCTAGATACGCCCGAAACATGTTGAGGTTGACGAAATATACTAAGAATAAGTTGTGTATCAAGTTGGTTTTTCTTTATACCTGTAATTAGACGTTGTGTATGCCTACACACTATGCAGTTGTTAGATTGTAACTCAATAAGCGAACAGAAAAAATGTTAATTTAAAGATTCTGAATTTTCTCGTGGGAAATAAAAATGAGCAGTGTTTCATGGCATCATAAAGATGGGCAGTTAAAAAGACAGGGTTTATTTATGAGCCCAAATGAGATACGGCTGAAGAAGAGAGCCAATACACTTCCCTCATGGTCAGAAGAACCTATTTCACTAAAAGCTCTGATACCTAACTGAAAGAGCAGGAAGGATCCCCCCATATACACGCAACATAAGTAGCATACTTTCACAGTTCCTTGCATGATTCACATGAATCCAGTTCGAGGGTCCTGTGCATCAAGTGGATTGCCTGATTTGTGGTTCTTTATTCAGTGTTGACCAAAGAACACCTCAACTGCATTCGTCACACAGCGCGGAACAATAAATTACAGAAAGATAGGAAGAACGTAGAAGATGTGTGTCGTGACCTACTACACCTATCCAGCATTGTGACTAGGATACATGCTGCACGACTGGGTAATGGACGTTCAGTTCTCGACAGGGGAAAATCTTTTCTCCCTTCCACGGCGCCCAAACCAACCTCAAGCCCTATCTTTCCAAAGAGGGTAAAAGAGGGTAAATGCTGCCGCAACACAAAGCTGACCTTCTTGAGCACTCATCTCTCTATACCACCGAAACTGAGACTACGCGGAGTTATACCACCACTCCTCCAAAGGCTCCATGACGTGCTATTTAATTTCTAACACATGCAATTTTAGCTTCATTTAGGCCTCCTTAATCTGAATACTGTTATGAATGGGAAGTGGAAGAGAAGAAATCTCACGAATGTGGGAACTTGGGACAGCGGAGGGGTAGCTGACAGGATAATACTAGAAAGTATCTCAGACAAATAGGGTGGAAACTCGTGGAATGGATTCGTCTGGCTCAGGATAACATTCAGTGTCAAGCTGTTGTGAATGCGGCGATAAAACTCCGGCTTCAATAAGAGTCGGGGACTTTCTTGATCACCAGAGTGACTACTAGCCGTTGACGATGGAGTCTGTTTAGGCGCTTCACATTTCTTTAGCATATATTGAATAATCCAACTCAAAATTCTGAAACCCTGTAAGAGGTTCCCAGTTTATACACAGCATGGCACAACACTTTAACAGGGCAAATCGTAATTGACGTGAATAACCACACGTAATTTACTGGCAGGATGAACATTTACATATGGAATCAGAAATGGATATTAAATACGCCGATTACATGACAATGTTGTAAGAAGTGCAGAAAAACGTTCCTTCCAAACATGCTGTCTGTTTCTTTTTCTGTGGCGCAACAGCCAGACTGGGACATAGGCCGCCCGTAGAAGAAGTTTCTAGACCACATACAATTAGACATACACATACACATACACACACACACACCCACACCCACACTCGGTAGGGCTCTTCCGAACGAGTAATCATCCCATCCCAGAGGCCGCTACCTTCACAACAAACAACAAACCAACAGACGAAAACCCACGCCCTAAGCGGGATTCTAACCCGCGATTCCAGCAATCGAGAGGCCGCAGATCTACGCCTTGGACCGCAGCGTTCCCGTAATCGGTCCTGTGCTTAAGTTACATCCATCAAACAACTGTGGCGCAGTTTGCATGAGCAAAACTGCTGCTTTCAGTCACACACCGTCCAGCTCCGATTTTTATTCACTCCATGGTGTACGTGAACAAACACGCCAAAATGCCAATTGCACCGCAAACCATTAATATCAAACGGTACGAAGCGTTATCGATTTCATTACCAAAGTGGGCTGTTAGACTGCAGTGATATTCTTCAGCAAGCACTTAACAAATGCCCATAGAAATTTGAACATTTCTGTACATTAATACACAACAAAACACTAACGACACCTGGTGTATTGTACAACAGGTTGCTTTGCTTTTTTTTTTGTTGCAAATTCAAGAACAGTCTAAGCATTCAGGGCGACTACAAGTGACATCTTCTCCGGCAACCAGCTGCGTCATTTCGGTTTGAAGTCCAACGCTTCGGAGACATTCTCAGTCTCCATCATCAGACAGTACACCCTGTCAGTCACATGATATACGCAGCCCATTTGAATGACTGTGTGTACCCAGAACGTCGTCCCGTGTTTGCCGAAGCGTTTGACTTCAACTCCGAATTGGCACGGCTGGCTGCCAGGAAACATGTAACCATTGTATTGTTCTTAAAAGTTTGTGACAATAGATGATTATTCTGTTACCAAGATTAGGGGTATTATTCTTGAAAACTATGAGGACTGAGGCTCATTTAAATAACGTAAGTCACTTCACAGTTCGCAAGAAAACACGGTCGGTTTCAATCAGAAAGACCAACCAGTTAATTCTGCTTGGAACAATAATCGGTATTTATTGCGAGAGTCGTAGGACACAGGCAAATATAGGATGTGGCAAAATGGAGTATTTGTTAATACAACAGGCCGTGCCAGTCCCAGTGGCCAAGCGGTCTAAGGCGCGGGTTTGCGACCGCTAGGTAAATGGGATTGCGGGTTCGAATCCCGCCGAAGGCATGCATGTTTGTTGTGAATGGTGCGTGTTGTCAGGTCGGGCTGATCACTCACTCAGAGGAGTCCTACCGAGACTGGTGTGTCTAGCAGTACGTGATCGTGTAGCATCGATAAAGAGCAGGCCCTGGCCCAATAGCTGTTGTTGCGGGGACCGAAATGACAGGCCGTATACGTAATTTGGATCTAAACAGCTGCAACGAAAATGCGACGGTACTCTCTTGACGTTTCAAACACGTAACAACAGAAATTACCCCGTATCTTGGTTCTTGCCCACTCGTTTACCCTGACACTGTGTTACACTCCTGGTATTGCGTTCAGAACTGAAGCCGTATGAACAACATAATGTTGGTGCAGCAATCCTGCATTGCTAACAACCCCACTGTGTTGTGTTGACCCTTTAATGGGCAGTCGTAATCATACACGCTAATGGACTCATTTCGCTGAGACAGAGTATTTGCAGTTTCCGATTTGTTCCCAAAATATGCAACGATAAACGTCTTGGACAATGTCAGCAACACGGGTTCAGAACATATTTCGTTCTCTGTGAGGTACGACCAAAAATGTTATATAAAATTCAGCTTGGTTTTGCCAGTTAAGGAATTACCGAATTTCTTTAATATGTATTCATTTCTGAACCGTAATATAAGAGGTACAGATCATAACTGTGTTACATAAAGGCGGAAAACTTATCACAAAAGATGACGTAGAACCTCGCTCCTAGTACGTAACGGATATGCATGAAGTATTGTCCATTTACTGCATGACGCACGGAAGACAATTAGGTACTACAATTATAGTCATAAAACCCATAGACAATAAAGGGGGATGATCAACGATAATTATCTTTCCAGTTAAACAGCGGTGGCACTGCATGGGGATTTAAAAGAGTAAGTAAAAATTACGAATCACTTAAATTAACTACAATCGTATATTTATTAATAATTTCCTAAATAAGAATATTGTATTTACAAGAAAAAATACGCTATAATGCTTGTAGATCTGTGTGTTCCGAAAACAAATCCCCCCCACTTTATATTTATTCATGTGGGAAAAAAGTTGTCTGGAATTATATGAGGTCTTCGGGAATGTGCCCCAGTCACAAAATGTGACGGTGCTGTACGGTCACGGATAATGTGGATGCTTGCTGAACAATGCGGTTACCGGAAAATGAAAATAAATAAATTTATAGTACATTTAAAACTCCAGATACATTAATCGTAATTATGATATGTAGATTGGAATGGCTTAGGCACGTCGTAAGAACGTGTGCTACAGGGGCTGTAAAGAAGTTACTGGGAGGCTAACAAGGAGGGAGAAAAAGGAAGACCTAGATTAAGGTGGAAGGATGATGTCGAATTGGACTTGAGAAATATGGGCGTAAAAGATGGACAAGAACACTGGAGGGAACAGAATGGGAGTGTCTCGTGAGGGACGCCAATGCCAAATTTAAAGGGCTTCGGTGCTAAAGAAGATGCTGCACAGTGCGAACAGGCATAACGAAAATCCATATGCCGTCGAAATCTAAATCGAAAGTCGAAAATGGAAATGGGATATAAAGTGAGTGGTTATATATCGATCGCATTCAGCACGAATACTGTGCCCTGGGCAATTTTCGGGTCGGTTTGCCATTCTTCGTTAAGCAGGTAGTGTACGTTCTGCACAAATAATGTTGAGACCAGGAATAATCATGGTCATGAAAGGAAATTACGGATAAACTTATGTTTTAGCACAGCATAATGTTGGTGCATCATTAACGTGTTTCGTCAAAACGGTTTATTCTGGATAGAGAATATTTATGTCTTAAACTGTCGATAATCTGTAGCGCCTGCATCACTATAAGCATGCTGCTAGGCATGGTTTATCACCGTCCTCACCCTTACTCACCTAGCAAGAATAAATCTGTTTATTTATGGATATTTACGGTTGAAATTACGAAGCTGTCGTTACGTCACACTATATGGCGGCGAACGGTAGAATTATTGGTGAATGACGACGTGCACGTGACGCGGTCTACACTTAATCAAGAAATAATCTGGCATATGTGTGGGACGGGCTGAGGAAAACCTCAGGAAATCGCTACGTTCAAGCAGGCATCTTCCAGATAAAGGTAGGTATACTCAACAGCATATCTACAAGAAGATGCTGTGTGCCAAGGATTACGTTAGGCTTCCACATTCTAGATGGAACAACTCGAAGTAATTTCAGTTTGCCATCCACAGAAAATATAAACAGTACGTCCTGAATACTCGGACTATAAATGGAGATGACGCCTTCATTTCTCAGATGGCGTCTAAAATGAGGTTCTTATTGTCACAAGTGTGGCGTAGTTTATACTTGTTGGTTACAAAACTGTAAGGACTTACCCAGCATTTCGTCAAAAACGTTGATATTAATTCTATCGTTATTCTGTCCCTATGCAGTAAGACAAGATTAGGACTATGTACGACAGGTGGCAGTGAGTACAGAAAAAGTCTGGAGTTATAAAGCAGGCGAACTGTAACTTTGCTTCAATAGATACTGCGATCTGCACTTTTACCGATAAAATTGAGCTTCAGGTAGTAACACCGCTTATACTGTAAGCTATCGTTTAAGAAATTTTGAATTTTATGGCGCACATATTGAATAAAATTTGAATTTCATATTACCCCTCAAGGGACGTAATGCATGAAAGTGGCTCGATGAAAGGTTTATCCTTTGAAATCATAGCTATATAGCGGAAACTCTAAAGTTTTCCGTTTTCACAAGGCTCTATACTAGCAATTAAATAAAAATCTTATTGTGGATCTCGAAAATCCAGTCTAACGTTTGTGAGAGCCGCGGATTAATTTGCGTTTACCTCAGCCCATAATCCCGTTAATTCTTCTCTTTCTTTCTCTGCTTCCCATCTGATGTTTCTCACCACAAATTCAAAGTCTTCATGGAAGAAGGACCTATACTGCACTTCTTCTAAAGTAAACATCGAAGTTCAGAGCACTAAAGCACACGTCAGCCTTGTTCCGATCTCTTTATTTCCTTATTCTAACACTTGTGTTGAACCTCACAGGATATTGTTTTTAACACGTCACATCTCATTAAACCTTCAGAAGCACCACATCGCGCTAATGTTGCCAGAAGCAGATACTATTGATTCAACTTCTTGTAGTGACATAAAACATGTTTATGTGACGGTCAACTTTGTCTGCCCTTGTTAACAAACTTCAAAACAGGGAAACAAAATCACTTAATCCGATACGATTTTTTGTGGCGCTGCCGCCCAACGCGGGCTATGGCCACGTTAATGAGGTTTTCTAGATCACACACAACGACGCACCACAGTCGCTAGCTATAACTGCGGTAGCGTAACTTTCATACGGCCGGTCCCATTGGCCGCACAGTCTAAGGCGTAGGTCTGTGGCAGATCGCCTGCTGAGATTGTGGGTTCGAGTCCCGCCGGGGCATGGATGTTTGTCTCTTGTGAACGTTTTTTTGTTGTCTGGTAGAGGTATCTGCGATGAGCTGATCACCCGTCCAGATACCTCTACCTGATAACACACAACAGTCACAACGACAGACGTCCATATCCCCGGTGGGACTCGAACCCACAATCTCAGCAGGCGACCGGCCGCAGACCTACGCCTTAGACCGTGCGGCCAATGGGACCGGCCATACGAAAGTTACGCTACCGCAGTTAGCTAGCACAGACTGACGCGAACAGAATTCAGTAATGTCTGTAACAATTACATCTGGTGAAGACTGCTGAAACCAACATGCCGAAATCTCTCAAAATTGTACCTGGCACTGACTAGTGCAAACAGAATATTGAAATCTCTCTAAAATTATTTAATCTGATTTTAACTAGTTAGAGAGAGAGAGAGAGAGAGAGAGAAGTCAGTGTACAGGATGTGTTATTTGAATGGCATTATTACTATTACTACTTTTATAATCATCTTCATTTTTCGTTTTGAGCCACGTTCGACGACAAACGAGTTAAGAATGTTGAGGCCTTACAACATTACGACAGTATTCACCGTCCTGTCACTTGGCATAATCACATTGATAATTCAGTGGAATGAATGGTAATGTTATTAACATTGGTATTTAATTTGGACCATTAAATCTACTGGAAAAAAAACAATTTGAGTGCATATTCAGCACCTCAGCGTATGAAGAAAACCCTTCAGCGATTCATAACCCCAATATATTTGATAGTTGTGGACGGACAGCTGCAGTCACACCGCACAGAATGTCAACAACCACTAACGGTGCTGCTGTCTGAGGAATGCTGTTGTCGTTTTTCGGCAATGGCGGATAAAGCAGTAACAAAAACACACTTACTTTGCAGCTTATTCCTATTAAATTATGCTCCTCTTTGTAACCATTTGATATAATTTGTAACAACACAACAGCAAGCTTCACACCAAGTCAGTTAAACCCAGTCTCCAACTTCCTACGTTCATTTCCGATTAACATACTCCCTGTGTAACTTAGGCATCCATCGTACAGCCTTCGCCCATTTCATCATCCGTGATTTGAACGTCCCAATAATTAGTTCCAAAAATTTACTACAGAACGTACTCTAAAAGGCTCCTCATTCATTAAGCAAATTTTCCATCCTGCCTTATACTGCAAATATTCTCAAACAACCCCAATTACTATTCTCGAGTTATGTGTTCAATGCCACAAAATGTCACACATAAGCCAGAGTACCAGAGATTAGCTGTAGAGTGAATATGACACTCGGCAAGGGTACCAACATAAAATTTGTTGTTCTTTAGTACAGAAAATGCCCGCAAAATTATACTATTTAAAAATGAACATACTACACGAAGTTTGAATTTCTCACTGAGGTGCTCAGGAAGACCGAGTTATTCTGCGATTTTACACACCGTACACCTGGTAATGATCGACATTTCGGAGATGTGCATTGTTTCCATTTTTAGGGTACGGCAGAAGATTTGAATGTTAATGCGGCTATGTTGTTAGCCTGCCCTTGTTACAGTTATTTAAACTTCATAAATGTGCGTACAGCAACAACAGTTTCCTTCCCTCAGAACAGACGTGTGGCTATTAATTAACAAAGCACTAGAGTTTAATGTCTTCATCCTGACCGGCAAAATGTCGTTACCAAGCGATTACGACTTCTGGTTATGAGCGTCTATTAGCGCTGTTAACAGGTATTCTATGTAAGAAGGCACAATACCATGAGTCTGACACACCTGCACGTTCCTTGCTGCTAATGACGATCGCACACCCACCTGAGTTTTCCATTTTGAAGAACAATAGAGAGCGCCATTTCGTATTTTCCCCAACTCCAAGATGGTAACGTTTCTTGTGATAAAGAAAACCGAAACCTCTAATTTGGGACTCACTGCTCTAACAACTATAGTCTTGAACACCTTCAAATATCGATTCAGAGAGAGAGAAAATTACCTTTATTCGGAATCTGGGTGGGAGTATTGGAAGTGAGAGCGCTTCAGAAGAAAATCACGAAAAAAATTAAATACTTAAAAGAACTTATAATAGGCATGCTGAGTGAATACAGTTTACCGTATAATCAAGAAACTAATCCGCATCCTTTCTACAGTTTCAGAGGGCTAAAAAATCAGATGCGGATTAGAATCGCGTGCGGATTAGATTCGCGGTCGTGAGCTGGATTTTGAAAAAATGATTGAGCCGCTGTACGTGCCGTAAGAACAATACAATACAATAATTTATTATTTTATTTATTATTTATATTATTATATATTATATAACATTTATAATTTATTATTCATCAGACTCGCCGTCATCACTCATAACTTAATCGTTATCCATCACCCAGTCACTATCATCAGCTGTGGTGCGTTTGTACCGCTGGCAGTTAAATGGCCATTCACACACGGCGCGTTAGTCGGATAACGGTTAAAGCATTGGCAACATCCAATATTATTCAATCAGTCTGCCTTGTAGGCAAGGGGCGGTTGAAGGAAAGGTGCGGATTAGAACCGCGAACTAACTTTTTTTTCATTTTATAAATCGGCAAAAACTAGTGCGGATTAGATTCGGGTACGGATTAGATTCGAGAATATACGGTATATTGGCTACCAAAGTCGGAACAATATTATTAACAATATTACAACATATATTTCATTATTGTATGTTTATTACACATAAAGTTAATATTGTGGCGATATTAAAATCATTTGAGACGTATTCCTGAGCATTACTCTGCAGTAAGCGTAACACAGCTGTCTCTTATACAGTTCCAGGAGTTGCAAATTGTAAGAGTGGGCCCAAATAAATCTACCAGAACCCCAAAACTTATACTTCCATCACATACTCGATTTTTCTGTGAGCATAATGCGTTCTGCATACTGTGTAGAAGAAAATACAAAAACACAATATCAAAAACAGGCACAGATCGGACTGAAATGTTTCATGGCTACATGCGGCCTGAGAACCACAGTTTACAAGCCACAATAGAAATTATACTATTTTTTTTAGTAATTACTAATGCCTAAGCAGGAAACAGAACACGTAAATTACTGCTCTGTTAGGTGGAATGGTCGCCTTGCTCAGTTACGACTAATGATGAAACGCCATATATTAACGGCGACCCGAAAGGGAAGACGGTGGTAATTTCACGCTCTCGCCATCTTGCCACTAGTACGGAGTGCTTTGTGCCAATAGGACAGGAGGCAGGACGTGCCTAAGAGCAGGTCTGGACATAACGGGGGCAACAACAAAATTTCCTACTGCTGTCTGGAAAGAAATCTCAGTGGTAATCAGAATTGCCAGGTTGCGATGAGCCAAGCGGACTGCGTTATGTTGACTATAGTAGTTGCTGTTTATACAGAGTTGATCCTCCTGATGACGAGCAGCAAGCCTGCTGGAAACACCTAGAGGCGTATTATTGAAATAAATTAATAGAAAATAGTGCATTTTGTTGGTTCATTTTATACGGACTTTGTCAATATATACCACCACCACATGACGTCAAAAATAAAGACTAAGACCTGAATTATTCCCGCCTTGAGTATCAGAGTGAATAAGTTGGTGAGACGTAGGTCCATTTTCCACTAAGTAATGAAATTAATAACCTGACCAGCACATTACACAAACCAGTTACTTTTTTATTCCGGGAAATTTCACCAAGTATATCCCTTAGGTTCAAGACTTGCTACGAGCCACAATAAAAAAATCGTTCAAAACGGCCGTTACCAAAATACGTTTTTTTTTAAAATTAGAACATGAAAAGAATTGTGAATAATGTTCAGTGGGAAGGAAAGTCCCCTTCCAACCCGCAATGGGTGTTTAAACTGAAGTTGTGTAGAAAGTGGATCGGACGTGGTTTTGTAAGCAACAAGAACGGACGGATCAAGAGGTTTTGTTCGAAGCGGCAAAACATATTTCATCCAAGTTATTTCATCTCACAAATGCAGTGGAAATGGAGGCGCCTGATGTTCAGCAAGTTCCAGAATCATTTGTTGTACTGAAGTTGCAGGAAGAATATATATGTAGATCGGGGGAGGAGTTCATGATGGAGATTAAGGGCGTCCGTGAAGAAGGCGCTGAAGGTAATTTATCCGTCTTAAAGAAAGGTAAAATCCGGGAGACTGGGCAGGAGCTTCATAATTACTAAAGCTGTTCTGTATACTTCCTTAAGGTACAGGACAGGCGTTAAGGTATAAGTGCATTCATTCGTAACCACGACTTAGATGGTGGTTACTGGTCAGATTCAGGCGCTGAACGCTTTACCCTCTGGGAAAGCGCTCTTGGACTCCAATGAATAAGAGCTTGGGTGGGCCCCACAGCTGGTACACACGAAAACTTCTTGTCCCTAACGGAAATCGAAGCAACACCCCTCTGCGATTCGACCTGCAGCCTCGTAACTATACTGTCCACTGCTCCTTTCACTAAGTATTCGCGTGATCAAACGGGGATAAGCGCGGTAGCAGTATGTAGCACGCAAGGTGGACATGACAAGATAGCCACTGTAGGCACAAGGAAACATGGTGGTGCGTTCGCGTAGTGTTTGTACCTCCTCGGCTACCCTGACAGCCTGATACCTTTTCACTCGAATAAAATGCTTTTATGGTGATTTAGCGCCACCGGTGATAACAGAACATACTTAGGTCTTCATGTAAAATGTGCGATATTTTTATTCGAAGTTAAGCAAAGTTGTAATTTGTCGACAGATTTTATAGAAGTTTCCAATATTAAATTCCACGCAAATGCATCCAGTGGGTGAAGCGCTGATATACGCGAACTGACGGACGGACGGACAGACAGACAGACATGCGAAAGGACGGACTAAGAGCCTGATACCATTTCAGTCAAACAAAGCGTGTTTATGGCTGTTTAAGGTCGCCGGCAACAATGAAACGTACTTAACTCTTCATGTAAAGTACCCGATATTTTTGACCTATTTAACCAAATCTGGGCACTAGACAGAAGCTCACAGACGTCCGCAATATCATATTTCACTGAAATACGTCCGGTGGGGGACGGTCGCGCTGAAACTTGCGGAGAGAAGGACGGACAGACATGACGAAGGTAATAGGTGCTTTTCGCAACCACACGAACGCGCTTAAAATGCATGAAACTTAACACAAACTTACATGGAAGGAAAGTACTGAACTCGGTCCGAAAACAAGATGGCGTGAGTGTATAAGTATATTATTATGTTAGGTTTGAGGCTCTCGTAACAGTCATTACGAAGAGTGCTGTCTTCTGGTTACGACACCATGTAGTACGGTAGAAGGGAATCGACGCTTCAAAGAAACCACCACCACCCCCCCCCCCAACAGGTATATAAGTGCACTTGCCCATGCACGTAAATGACCTGTTCTACTCATTTATTACTGTCAGCCTTACACCCCTTTGTTTCACAACATTAACGGTATCAAAATATGCTCCTTTCGCGGGTTCATTATCTTCGGTTTCTCTTGGTAATTATCATTTGATATCGCTCGGCGTTTCTCCTTCCGCCATAGAAGCAGGTGGAGCAGAAATGCATTACAGAAAACATCAGAAATACGTCATTAGAGTTAATACAGGACAGCACGTAGATTAGGGTCGTAACAAAAAGTAATGTGAGGGAGAAAATTCGACTTTTTACAATTACGTAGCTATGATTGATTGCTGATTTTAATTTAGTTTCTCGCTGTCTCTAACAAACATGTTACAATGGAAAATAAAAATTTAAGTATAACGAAATTACATAACGTATTTTTTTATGTGGTTTGTTTCCTTGTTTATTTGACGACGCTCCTTGACTGGCCGTGACACTGTTAGCTTCTCACCAGGGATTCCGCTCTATGGAGACAATTCCGTAGTATGAGTTTTGAAAGATTGTTTCAATGTGAATAATAAAACGCTCCAGTTAATTTTAACCATACAGTAGAAACTGGACGAATTTTAAGGAGGTTCATGGAGGTCATTATAAACATCCAGTTGTTTGTGCATCTTACGAATAATATCGTTCCTCGTATTCAAACCTGTAATATTAACCAATGTCAACCCCTTTGATATTTCATCGGAAAATGTTGATAATTCACATCTACAACCACGATTTCCACTAATGACCCCTCAAATTATGAACAACTGCTCAAAGTGTAGCCTTTGAGGGAAATTTTGAATCACCACCTAACATAATATGTATAACTGCAACTTTGTTTGCGGGAAAGGTCAAAGACTGTAATCCTTGTTGAAGTGTTTGAACACCTTTGTACCGCCCACTGCTGCCGCTAGGTGGTCCCGTGCGGAACTAGTAACAGCTCTGGCGACCAATTTGCGACGTGTTTCATCTATACCAGTGTTTCCCAAACTGTGTTGTTCACGGATACATTTTGGCTTCCAAAAATAATCGTGAATCCTCTATTCCTTTCTGATGTAAATATTGTACGATTGGATGACAGTCATCCAAAATTAAAAATTCATATCTCAAAACTTATTATACAGGTGTCATGTTTACAATCAATCTTCAGGCTGACACCAAGCATTACGGATTACTAAACTGTCACTACATGGGTCTACATCCAAACTTACCTCACAGGCTACTAGTGTCAGAAATGATATTTATCATTCGTCCTGTCCTCTGAATTTGGAAATGACTGTAGACAACCGAATTCTCATGTTGAGTTCGACAGAGTCTGTAACGATATTCAGATTTTGGGCTGCCGCATGCCTTGACAATCCAACTTCGCATATAAGATGTGGGAACAGGAAGAAGTTTGAGCACTGCAAATTTATACAGCAATATTCCTCTGTTTTGTTCTGGAATAAGTAAGGCCCAGGCACAAGTAGGCTACTACCGCTAGCCCTGACATGTCTGTTGACTCGTTAAGTTTCAATTAAAAATCAAAGCTGGATTTAAGTCGTGACTACCGAATCTTGAAAGGTACGTTCCACAGTATTATTAGATAACTGAAGTTATCAAGTTTCTTTCCGACCGTTCACCAAGCACACAGTTGCAGTTACCACCGGACATGATTTCATCAGGGTTCCTGCAGCTGTATGCGCTTCTCCTGCAAGTCGATACGGTATGCGCTTCTCCTGCAAGTGCGATACGGTATGCGCTTCTCCTGCAAGTGCGATACGGTATGCGCTTCTGCAAGTCGATACGGTATGCGCTTCTCCTGCAAGTCGATACGGTATACGCTTCTCCTGCAAGTCGATACGGTATGCGCTTCTCCTGCAAGTGCGATACGGTATGCGCTTCTCCTGCAAGTGCGATACGGTATGCGCTTCTCCTGCAAGTGCGATACGATAACTCACTCTCTAGGACGCCATGGGCTTTTTCATTATCAGATTTCATCTTTTCACCATAAAGCTTCGACAGCTTATTATTTTCTCAAGCATACGCTTGAAGAAAACTAATATCTTTGCTTTTACACGCAGGGTGATTAGCATCACTGTGTCTAAGAAGTTTGGCAGGTAACGTGGATTGTTTGGTAACACTTGGTTGCACAAGACATATATGGCATCACGGGAAATTTCATCGCCCATATACGTAAAACCCTAATTACAAAGAGAACTCGCTGTACTTCCATTTTGTACTACTTTCTGCAGTTCTAAAGCTGTCGATACTGGATGGCGACCTACGACGTTGGGATTCAATTGCAACGTTGGTTGCCCCTGTAATTACTTGTTTACTTAAACTGCCTCTTTTCAGCCACTGATCCATGATACATAAAAACAAATTGATATTAATTTCACTGCACTTTTTGTCACTGACACTACTGTAGCTAACAAAAATATCCACTTCACGGGCGTTGTAATTATGTTAGCGTTACATGAACTAAGAATAAACAGTTACTCAATTAATACACCAACTAATGCACTTATATAAAAGTTACACATTAAAACACTAAAATTGCTCCTACATGTTTCGGTCCTAAGACCATCATCAGGGAGCTGTATTTCTTTGCCTTGCTAAAGTCACA
>Ga0123354_10007482_pt1 | contig 16444 bp, 11 predicted proteins | sample TergutLab28metaG_2_FD_97872 | JGI IMG/M metagenome (GOLD analysis project Ga0123354, IMG submission 97872) | Labiotermes labralis P4 segment gut microbial communities from Petit-Saut dam, French Guiana - Lab288 P4 | ecosystem: Host-associated > Arthropoda: Insects > Digestive system > Gut ...
CCCCCCTCCTCTTTTGGGGCTCGGGGGGGGGGGGGGGGGTGTTCTAGGGGTAAAGTTGCCAGGGTGTGAATCTGACCACTCATCTCCAGTGCCAAAGTTAGGAATGGATGGAGCTATACCTCTGTTCCTCCTATATGCCATCATGGCCTGCCCAGTTAACCTTACGGTTTACAGTTACACATACTGGATGGTATTCACACTTTGTAACTGTCTGTCTTTGTATAGAAATGATATCACAAAAAAAAATTATACCTTAAACTATGTTTAAAAACGCTGTCTCTAATGGCAACCTTTGTTTGATACACTAAAATCTTAGTTTTATTTTCAGATACAATGAAACTGTACTTCCACTATTTCATGAAGTTCACTGATGTCTGCAGCTTGATGTCAGTGTTTTGTATAATACTTAAAAATTGGAATACATTACAGTATTTAACAACTTTTATTTATTTATCTGTATTCCATGAGTTATTTTGTTCACCCATTTCCTAAGAATATTATCAACATATATGAAAAAGACTTCAAGATAAATGTCTAGATTTATTACACCTTCATTATGTTCTTTGGAATCATTAGCAATTTTAATTTTGTGGTATAGATTTGAATCCCTCTAAATTAGCTGTTGTGTTAGCCTCTTGCCTTAGTGATGCCACCCAAGCCTTTTAAAAATCCATAAAGACAAAGTGGGTTCCTACATTAAATTCAGTTCTTTTCTGTATCAATCATTTAAATAAAACATGCTAACTGTAACTTTCTAAACCCACTCACAGTTCATTCTTAACAATGCGATATTTTTTTGAGTCCCACGTTAAAAATTTGAGACTGCTGTTTAGAACCTGTTATTCATATACTACTTCTTGACAAATGAACAAATTTTACTAAGTACAAACACTAAATACGCATGGTTGGGCAGAATGCCATTCATTACAGCCTGAAGAAAATTACAAATAATATAACAAATTTTGGTTTGGTTTTTTTTCTCACTTTACTTAATGACACTTCCTCAGTTTCATAGGCTTTACAGTAGTGAATGCATCGAAAGTACATGATGTGGCCTATTTCAAGGATTATGACAGAAGGGATCTCGGTTTCAATTCTCACCCTGAAACTCTTGAATATAAAGCTAGTCAAGGAACATAATATTTTGAAAGAAAATTTGTTCTCAAGATAGTTTATGTTCCTTTATATTAAAAATCACAGCATCCAAACTAGTAAGTTAAAAATCTAAAACATCACACGAAGTAAAACAACATACACATATACACTTACCGTTTTTTCAAAGCCAACTATCTTAACGTGGTACTGGGTCAGTGGCTTGCTTTCTCCTGTGTACTGGCCAGGTATCTCCAGGTCTAAGGAACTATATTTACCTGCCTGGAAGTCATTAAGCCATGGACTGTAGGCCTTTAATTGCTTGGGTGTCAAATGGTCCCTTGGCGGTGTCTTCTTGATCTTCATTAAGTCTTTGACAACTTCCTTATTGCCAGATTTGATCCCTGCCTCTACTTTCTCCAACTGTTTCCTATATTCCTTTATAACTTTAAATACATCACCTTGTATATTCTCATTACACTCTGGAAACAATGTCCTCATCATTGTATTATACATGCGACAGAGACTGTCACAGTTTGGATTTTCAACATTGAAGAGTGATTCAAGCTTATACACAAAGTACAAGAGCATTTTACATGGCTGACCAAGACATGAAAATGCTTTAATGAAGATGTCAATCACTGGATCAGCAGTCAACAGTTTATCTAACCTGTAGGCAGAAAACACACTTTTAGATGTCATATTCATTCATATTATTAATTGTAATAACACAGACATATCTTTAGTACATTACATTATATAATATCAGATGGACAGGGACAAACTTAACCTGCCAATTCCATTCACAAAATAGACTTAAGTACTGATAATATCCCTCACTGCGTTTCTTCTGGAGAACAAATGATTTGGGCTCCCAAATAACCAATATCTTTGTAACCCTCTGCTCAGCCATTTAAATTCAATGTGTGTAACCAGTAAATTCATTTTTCATTTATACACTACATTTTAGTATATTAAGCACTGCAGGGGACATCTGAATGTACTACCTTGACTGTGTTGGTTTAAGTAAAGAAATCCTGCAGTTAGGGAACTATGCTAGAACTATTAAAAAAATATGACTTACATGGGATTTCTTAAAACTATACATAACACGTTGGAATGTCAATGTATTAAAAAAACGCACGCACGCACACACACACACACAAAACCGAGGATATCCACAATACCCATGCCAGATACTGTGGGTACTCTCCATTATCTTCAACTAAAAAAAACCTCACAATGTTTCACAGACTGGATATGCAGGTGCAATGGACTGTGGGAGAACCTACTCGGTGGGCCCATTCGAAATAGCTGGTCTCTGTCACTCACATTATCCAGTGATTGTGACTAGCTCTTTCTAGTGGCACCATCAGAGTACATTCTGCCTCTCTCCTTTCCACCCAGTAAATGAGAAAGATCCATTCTCCAAAATGTCGCGGTTTTTGTAGCCTAAGACAACAGACAGTGTCAGCCACATACGAGTATATTACAATGCATCACAATCAAAATCTCTTAAGCTGATATACTTACAATGCATATTAGAATGCATATTACAAAAAAAACGAGGGTACACATGTGTATGTATGTATGTATGTGTGTGTGTGTGTGAGAGAGAGAGAGAGAGAGGGAGAGGGAGAGAGAGAGGGCGAGAGAGAGAGAGAGCACACTGTAATTTCCTTCACCCTTCCAATTTTTTTTTAATCTGAGTCTTCCTTCTCCACAGAACTTTGGTATGACAGGCTACATAACACATGCAACTACACTTCACATTCTCACGTTCTGTTTCTTCATTAAGCAGAGAAACCAATTTTCTTTTTTATGTAAAAGGCAGAGCTAGAACTTTCAGCTTCATAACTTCTACATTGCAGCAAAGCAATGCAAAATATATCAAGATAAATTTTAAAATTATCAATCTCCTCTATGCCCGGATCTCACCATGGTCTCTTCCCTGCATGGCACATATCCTGTCCCACCCTCATTCACCTAGCCATGCATATTATAACAGTATCTGGTGAAGACTGCAATTATTTCCTCCATCTGACCCAAATATTGTAATTCTCCTCATTATCCTGTTCTCAAATATCCTCCATCTATTTTCTTCGCTTAGGGTGAAAAAGTCAGTTTCAAACCCATGCAACACATCAGGCCATCATTTTAACTGTTACTGTCATTCCCAAAAAAATGAACTCTGCCACATTTTCATGTGATACATAAACCATCTTTATAGTATGATCATAATTAGACATATTTGCTGTAAACACTACTTTTTAACACAACAGAAATTAACACAAAATCTTCATGCAGAGATCGTCAATACATATCCTAGTATGGTTAGTTAAACAGACCTCATGACATTACTTTTACAATTACTTTTTTAATACGTGTACACAGCACAGATAATTTCAATAAACACAATTAAAAGTAAAGCTGGTCCATTCAATTTAATAACAGGTGCCACAATGAGCAGGATGGTACATGCAGTATGTTCTAGACATGTATTTGAGAAGTGCTCACTCTGAGTCTCAGCTGGGGCATTGCCTACCATGATTTTTTCATGGTTTTCCTTCAGTCCTTCCATCAGGCCATGAACACTTTCTTTCATAGCCTTTTCATAACATTTCCAATTCATCATTAACTAATCACCCTAGAAATCCATGCAAAACAGTCAGAGAAACCAACAGTGTCATAAAACAAATCAATAAAAGGCAGATGCTGCCTACCTTAGTTTTTTGTTATTTACTGACCTCCTGCCATTTCCACAGCATGTAATATAGTTACTATACTCACTTATCAACAAGGTCCTTCAGGCTTGTATTGCCACTGCCAAGGTTGTACTTTTCTCGGCTCAGCTGGAAAGCATAGATAAGGGCCTGAGGATATGTCTCAGCCAGATGAAGAACCAAGCTATGGAGTAGTGGGCCTACAGAAGTGTCTAAGCTTGCTAGCAACTGGTTCACCCAACCCAGGAACATCCATACAGGAACTTCACTGATCTGTAATAAAACAGATGTCACTGATATGCACCATCAGTACTACAATGTCACAAAATGAACAAGAAAACCCATGAAGAACTTATCACACCTACTATTCTATAGCCATGATCAGTGTCAGCACACTGATAATCTAACAGGATGAACATCACCATATTTAAAAGCTCTATTACTTTTTGACACCTGATGCGCCTAAGATTTTGATATGAGCATCAAAAAAGGTTGCTGATAAACAGTAAATCAAGAATAATGATTGTCAGTTTATATGGCATTCTGTTTCCTACCCTGCCTTTTAATGCATTTCTGGATAGCGAAAATCTGGAAGGCAGTACACATACAAATGGCCATGACTTAATCATGAGTACATGCACATATGGATAAAGTGTCATGGGCTCAAAATTCACAGCAAGTTTCACATTTAGTTAATACTGACTTAAAAAACCAAGATCTTCTTAAACCAACTTTGATACCTCCAACACACAATATTTATTCAAGGCTACCTGCTTCACACAATCTTCTCAAAGTTTACCACAGAATATTTGTGGTCTTAAATATAAAACTAATGAATTGCTAAGTTTTTTACACCCAGATCTCCTTCACATCATCCGTCTAACTGAACATCACCTAAATCAACTACAGCTAGCTAACACACACAGAGATAATTATACCCTTGGAGCTAGTTACTGAAGGAACTCAAAGGCAGAGTTTTTATTTTTGTGCACAAAAATTAAAATTTTATGAATGTTAACTTCAATGCCTGTTGCTCTGATTATTACTTTGAAATATGTGCAGTTAAATTACATTCTGTATTAACCCACATATGTGTATTTTCCACCTACAGAGCACCCAAAGTTAATTTCACTCATTTCTTACATAAAGTAGACATTATCTTTCTATTCAGCTCTAAGATAGAATTTATTTTTGGTGGGGATAATAACACAAACTATCTCACTGATACTCATAGAAAGAACCAAACTCATTGCTAATTTCTTACAACCTCTTTGATATGGCAGACTTTCCAACCAGACTTCAAAACAATTCCATTTCTGCCAATGACAACATATTCATAGATTACACCAGGCAAGGTAATTATGTAATTATAAAATATACCCTGTCCATAATGATTTATCTGACCAAGATGCCCAATTGATATTGATCCCTGATGTTGACTTTCATGTACATGCTTATAACATTCAAAATGTAAGGAAAATTAATAAATATTCATTAGTCGAGTTTAACTAAAATTTAAGTTTTGTAACATGGGATAACTTTGGTGATAATGATATAAATTCCATGTTTAGCTTTCTTTCTAAATACATTTAAATGGCTTTTTGATCTTAATTTTCCTAAAATGAAGAAAACAAGTACTATTATTCAGAATAATGGGTGCATAACACTGACTATTACAGTCTTATGTTGTTTGAAAGCAGACCTATATCAACATATTAAAAATTACAATGACCCTAAACTACAAAATTATTACAAAGTGCATTGTAAAATACTGTTGAGCATTATTAAAGAAACAAAAAGGTATTGTAACAGGTAGGAAGTTTGTTCATAAAAAAATATTCATATATTGAATGACTGTAATTTAACTAATAACCAGCAAATTATCTCTAATTCTTTTAATAATCATATTTTGTCTACAGCTGATAGAATGAATAATAAAACATCTAAAAATTTGAACCCCAACAGAAATAACAGCATTCCCATGGAATATCTATTAAAAACTTTTAAGAACCTCTTCCCAAATATTAAATATAATTACACATCACAGAAAGAAACTGAAAATATTATCAAATCCTTAAAATCAACTAGCTCTCATGGATACGAAGAAATTTCTGTTCAAATCTTAAGAGCTAGCTCCCATCTCATCAGTTTACTTCTAAATTACAACTGCAATAAGTCACTATCAACTGGGATTTTTCCTTCTCATCTGAAATATTTGGTAATAAAGCCTTTATTTGAAAAAGGAGATTAAAATTCTATGTCTTACTACAGACCAATATCTGTATTAACTTCCTTCTCAAAAATTTTTGGAAAGGTAATATAAGCTAGATAATATCAACACCTAACTGGTAACAGTATCTTGGTAAATGTACAATTTGGATTCAGTGCCAATCCCTATTACAGTCATGCTTTATGTTTTACAGTGGATAGCAATAGATAAATGAACAAGCAGCAATAGGATGGTCACATAGGTACACACAAGTATATCTCATACAATGTCTGTTTCTTGCAGTAGAAAAAGCCAATCTAGAAATCAAATGAATTTATGTAAATTACAGTGAGTTCAAGTGTGTTAATCTCATACTGATTGAAATTACTCACATGGAACAGTGGAAGAGTTTGCATATTGGTTGTGTACACTTGCAAGATGTTGCTGAAAATCAAGCCTCACAACTGCCACATATAATGAAAGAAGCAGGATCAGAAAGTTTCTGGAAAATACTTTTCTCTCAACAATAACACCACATACCTGCTATTCCATGCTGTCCCCTAGCAACTTGACACAGTGAGCTTAGCAAGTGACACACTGTTAAAGTATCTCCAAACTTTCTCATTCTAAATGCTGCAAGAGTAGCCTGTGACTGTTTTTGAATAAAACTGATGTCATCAAATATCCCTCCCATCTATGCCAAACTTAGGTTTTCGAAAAAGAGAAATGTCACAGGGTTCTAGATCTGCGGTTTAACTTTGAACACTAATCAAACACTTGGGTTTTGCCCTCTGTTTCCTCTCTGAAAGCAAGCTCTTTCACCTCAAGGTTTCTGTTGCAGTTTTAACTAATTTGAAGCAGAACTTGATGTACATGTGCTGTTCTTTAAGGTCGTCCATTATCTGAATGAACAAAAATCAAAGAAGGCACAAGGCACAGTCACATGACATTATGTCACAATGACACAAGCTGGAACTTTGAAGTAAACATCAAATGACTTCAGAGATTCTAACCTACCTTCCCCAAGTAGAAGAGTTCTCTACTAACTGCAGTAGTGTCACCTTATGACAAGTCCACAAACTTCATAATCACACTTTGTACTTACACAGTTTCAAGACATGGTATATATAATATGTCAAAGAAATACAGTTCCATAGGTGAGTTAAATTGCACTAGAATAACCATTATATAAAAGTTGGGAAATTTCTGTGACTCTCAACATGGTGACTGTTGTTCACGATACTTCCAATCTTCTCAGTTTTTAAAGACATAAGTATGGAATGCTGAAGAGCATAAACTTTAAATATGTGTTGGAAACTACAACAGCAATCAGTGTGAATAGGTCTTCTATTTTTCATATGCTTCTCTGTTCATGTTTACAAGGAGTCCATAAATATTCTCAATAATGTAGAGCTTATAATATTGAAAATAACTTTTATTCACATTATACTTGCCTCTTTGTGGAATAAATCAGACAAATGAGTTAGTCCACGTAACTGCAGAAGGCATGGGAACAACTGTCGTGCATCTTTTGACCCATACCGCATTGCTCTCAAGATGGATGTTACTACATCAGATGCAAACATGTCTTCATCTTCTGAAATCATGTAACAGTATTTATGAAAAAACAAGACAAGTTGGTGCTTAATGACAATACTCACAGGGCCAATTTCTGAAGCCATCAGTAGCCACATTCATCTGGCTACTTCTATCGAGAAATCTACGAATTTCCAAATGTTTTTATATATACCAAAAATCCTTGAAATCAGGAAAGAAAACTATGAAAACTAAATTACACCAAATACATAGGATGGCTACTCTCAATGTAAAGCACTTTCAGTATCTTTCTGGGTGTGTGATCACCACTTACACTACAACAGCTGTTTCACGGCTTAGAAAATAATTAAAATCTGTATACAGAGAGAAACAAATAGTGACTTACTAATTGAAAACTCCTAATGGAATTAAAATCCTTTTCTTAAACCACTGCTGCTATGATTTAAGACCACGTATGTGAACGCACATAAAAAAACACCCCTGAAATTTTGTTATATATATTTTGGCAGCAAAGGAAATTTACTGCATTGTTAAGACATGCTGCATAATCTCTGTTTTATTTTCCCAAAAAATGTCATTTATTTCATTATTTTATATTTTCTGTTCAAATGATACCTACACTATACATACACCATGCACTAATGTTTGATACTGACCCAGTCACTCAGAAGTTAAATGTTGTACACTGGTATTGGCAAAATAAAAAAATAAAATACAGTAAAAATAAAAATAAAACTCCCTATTAAAATTCAGAGTGACTCTTATACTTTTGACATTGCTGAATCCAAATATGACAACCAAACCTATCACCCATCAACATTATGGGAGACAGAATTAAATTTTAAACAAAATTTGTAATAAAAATGTAATATTTTGGTTTCTAATTACAATATACATTATCAAATAATAAACAATGCCTCTATACACGGTATCCTAACTATAAAAAAATTCATAAAACACCCACTTCATCTGCTTTTGTCTCTTACATTTGCCAGTTGGTACTCTCATATAAGACTTCAGTAGCAGTCAGCCAATATATTTGGACTCCATTTTCCACTGTACCTCTTTTCAATTTGAGATATATCCTGATGGAACCTTTTGCCATTGTTCAATGGGAATGGCTCCCAAGTCTTAAGGAAACAAATCCAAATGGAAATGCAGAAAATGAAGTTTCACTAACATGTATAGCCCATAGCACTGTATGATGAAATAAGCTCCTGCACAGTTTCATAGTTTAAAAATAACGCGTCGTTTTAATGTACTAACGTGCAGTGTCAGAGTGAGCCCGACAGTACTTTGCAATCTCAAGGTATGCCTTGGCTACAGCTTTTTCTTGGCTGCGTGCAGGAGTAACCAACTCAGCTGCCCTTTTCAAACTTCTCAAACCATGTTGTTTGAAATGATGCTTCAGTGTATCTTGTCTGAAACACAATTTATGTAGTTTTACATGTCTTTCAAACTACTATAACAGTAAGAAGAAAAGCAAACCAAGAACCAGGAGGAATTACAAGCATATCCACAGAACCCAATTGGTCATAGAGGCAAATGAAAAATATATCTTGAAAATCTGGACATGTGGCATGACATTAAAATCAATGAATGCTCCTGCAAAAGGGGTACTTAATTACTTACACACCAACAGTTCCTGTGACCTTTGAAGCAGTCTCCTTTTACAGCAATATACTTGGTGAGTCAGTGTTTCCACTCTTCAAAACAATGCTGGTACCCATCTTCTGGCCTGCTCCTCAGGATGGTCATCATGTCCCTGACCATTGATGCTATCTGCAAATCTGTGATCCTTCAATGCAATCACAGTTTTGGGAACTGTCAAAAGGCACATTGGTCCTAATCTGGTAAATAAGGTGGATGTCCAAATTTGCTATTGTCTTTTAGGCCAAAAACTTCCTTACAGAGGACATGTCATGAGCGGGGGCATTGTCATGATGCACAATCCCAGCATCAGACAAAAGTGTACAAGTCTTCTCTGATGAACAGCTTCATGTAACCCCACCAATATCACCTAATACAATGCTGGTTCACTGTCCAAGCTTGTTCAAGAACTCCTAATGAACAATGCCCATGTGATAAAAAAAAAACATACACACATTGTTGTTGCTTGGGCTTGTCTTCCAAATACTCTTTAAACTTTTGATACCTCTCAAGACACCTGACTTAGCGTCAGCAACATCAGCATCTGTTCAACATTTGCAGAGCTTAATTTGTGCCTCTACCTAACAATACAAAAACCTGATGTTAATGAATTGCTCCAACCACCTATCACTCCCTTTTCCACTGGGACAAAAACAAACACTTTTATAAACACTACACTGCTTCATTACTGCTGCCTTATTTGCTTCAGCAACATACAAGATGCAACCACAAGCATGTCACAACACATGGCTGCTTGGTTACTGCTCACTCACTCACTATCCCAAGGGACATGTGCATGGGCATTCAAGGATGTTGCTTAAATAACTTCACAACAGACATTCAAATGGCATGAGAGATGTTAGATGTGCAACATTTAAGTGTGTGAGTCCTTCAGAGGGTCTCAGCTATTTGGGATATTCACCCTGAATGCATCATGCTACTCAAGAGTCAGAACACACACTGTAAAGACATGCATAATTTAGTTGTTCTAAAAAAAAATACTGTTTATTATGCAATACTATGTGCCTCACAATCAGATATAAATTCAGAACTTAAATCACTTAGTATGCCTATCCAGATAAGAAGGTTTTCCTTCTGCTTTAGTATCTGACACAAGATATAATCTTACAATAACATACTAAGAAAACCACTTATGATAGTCAATCGTTTCTGTTATCAAGTATGTAGAATTTAAACAGTCAGAAACAGAATAGGCTCTTTATTGCTATGTTATGCTTCAAAATGAAAGTGCAGTGAACAGCAGCAGTTGTCATATACTGTCTCCTTTAGTTCACAAAATATGTATAGACCAAAGCAGGTAAAATATTTTATTATAATGCCTCAGAATTTTATGTTGGACAGATATGAGGCACATTTATGGACAGGCAAAATAAATGTTGTTACTGTAAGAGCTATGTGAGTGTGTCTACTTCAGAAGTGCACAAATTATCCAGAAACCTAGCAGCCAACTTAAAACTCTAGGTGCTACAATTGTGACAAGAAGCAAATTCCATACTTAAGACCCACAAGTATTAGGTGCCACCATACAAAATTCAGTTGCCACAGTAACCTGGCACCTGGGATTTGTGCATCCCTGCCCTACTTGAATATACTAACCCATCATAAGAATATGAGAAAGTCTATAAAATGTTTTTTGGTCAGAAAAAGCTATCCTGATCCCACTTGAACCACATACCTCCAAAATGTAGGTGGTGTGATAACCATAGCATATTACATTTAGTGACAACACACATCGAACTGTACCCGCAATCTGGTGCTCCAATTCTGTCAGCCAACTTTTTCACTTCAGCTGTGTCAAGCCTTGTTAACACATCTGGTTGCTCAAGTTGCTGCAATATCCCAGCTGCCATTACAGAGACATGCTGCAGGGTTTCCACATGCAGCAAAGGATGCTGTGAAAGTCTTTGGTCTTCTGCATATGAATCTGAAAAACACCAATATTCAGGACACAGAAATTCCAAATTATTACAGTTCATGAAATGCAATGTAAAGAAGATGGTTTGATTATGTTGAGAAAATTCTAGGCATCAGATTTGCTATACAAAATCAGAACTGTGCACGTGTGAATTTCTTCTTCTTGGATATTTCAACACTTGTTGATGAGCCTACAATGTCATCTCTGAACAGGAAACAATCACCCCGTGACATGGTGTCACATCCCAGAAGTACAGAATTCTCAGTTGTGCATATGGTTCATAAGTACTTCAGCATATAAAGACAGAATCTTAGTGATGGAGCAGAAATGTCTAAAACAGTGGTTCCTAATTCCTTCTGTGATGCTAATTGACCTTGGCAAGGACCATGTGATCTTGATTAATAGTCACAACCTGAGGGTAGGGCACAATAGATGACAAGCATATCTTAAGTACTACTAACAAATGCATTGCCTAATCTAATGTTTAAAAAAGGCTACACAAATAGCCAATTTTCTTTATCTTTCAGCAGTGGCACTCATATCAATGAACCTTAAATTTTTTTTTTTTTTTTACCCTTGGTGAAGCCACAGTTTCTTTATACAATTATAGTAAAAGCTATTTTGATGGCTCAACTTTACAAATACTAGCTAATCCATGAAATACAGTTGCACAATGAGGTAATAAATTTTCATTACTTCATGTAATTATAAGAGTCATTATCAAACTCACAAATCACATAATTAGTTAAGGTAATATTGTCTCTGTCTATTCTATGAGGGCACAAAGCAGGAGTGAAGGAATTTCAGCACTAGATGGAGCTGAGTAGTGGTCAAATTCATGCCTTGTCACTTTACCCACAGGAAAGAACCCCAGTACCCACTGAATAGGAGGTTGTGTGGACCCCACAGGTGGTCCAGGTGTTTTGGAAAAAGGGAGAAATCTCTTGCCTCTACCACGATTCAATCTCCAGATTGTCCAGTCCATAGTCTAGTCACCATACTTACACTATCCTGGCTCAATAGATAAAAATGAAATGCGGTGCACATCCTGTTCCCTCAAGCTCCATTTTAAAATTATCCTTCCAGACACACCAAGTTTCCCAAGTGGTCCCTTCCCTCAGGCTGTCTGATTGAAATGGTGTATACACTTGCTTACCTCCCCAATGCATGCTACACACCCTACACATCTCATTTTATTACCCTAACACTTGGTGAAGATTACAAATTATGAAGCTCTTCCTTAACAGTTTCCTCCACCCTCCTGCTACGTCCTGTCTCTTGAGCTATTAATGTAAAATTTGGCTGTTAGCTTCATTTTGCAAGCAACAGCAGTGGTTCAATAAAATTTAATTATTACCTATCACATTCCAGGACGTCAAGCTTAACTGCATCTTCTCAGTAGGCTCGTTTGTACAAAGTACTTGAAGCCACTTTGCCCTGCTACATGCCAGTTTGTATCGCAATTGCATGTCAGTATGACAGCTGGACAGCTGTAAATAAATATGTCACTTGATATTTGGTATCATTCCACATGGTGAATTACAGTTTATTAAAGCAATAAATCTGCCAGTCATTCAATTACAATCATTATTCATATGTAAATGCATTACTGCACGACTTTTGTATTACAGGAAACACCTTTTTAAAATCTGATTAGAACACACATTTCAGTACCTGCAGTACAAAACCACAGTCATGTGGCATACACTCACATCTTACAAAATACTGTTAAAACTGAAATAATTAATTTATGACATGAATGACAATGAAAAAGAAAACATAAATATACTGTTCGCAGCAGCATCAGAGTCAACCACAGGATGCTTATTACTTTTCCGATTTGTTATCCCCTTGCCCAGTGCAAAATTCTCTGACCAGTATTTTCCCTTTATGTCTGTAATACGGATAAACATGATGCATTTTGTCAGGTTATGTTTTATATATGCGATAAAATGTTTCATGTGTAATATGACCTGGGCAAAACAAAGTAAATAATGAATGTGAAAACATGAAATAAATAAAAAAGCAAATAAACTACCAGCTTCCTCAAACTGTAATACAACTGTCTGTTGTGGAAAATATTTTAAGATATGAGGGAAAATTGGACCATAAGAGACATCTGTTGAACAATAATCATCCAGTCTACATTTATGTGCTATACTGATGAGGAAATTTAGGATCACAAAAATCCCGGTTTTTGAAATGGTGACAAGGTTTCATTCTGAAAGTTTGGGGGTACATTGAAATGTCTACTAGAGCTGCTGTTTGGTTTGTCAGAAAAACCTAAAATACTTCAAATAAAGAACTATTTACATCAATTGCTAGAATTCCCTGCCCTAATATCAATGTCTTTCCACTATAAAATTAATAAATGTTGTACTTTCTCAACTCTTTATGGCACTATCAATTGAATGTGAGTTTCCCTCCTATGCACTGCTGTACAGCTGTCAGCAGTATTAACTTACAGCACCCTCACATCAATATTAGCCGATTTCTGAACTCACTAGACAGATGTCTCACTAAATTTAATTTGATCTCACGTTTTGAAGCTGAATGTATTTTGTTTCTAGCTAGGAGTCCTAAACATTTGAAGTCTTATTCATATTATTGCTTCCAGGAATTATGGATCACTAAATTTACATCTTCAAAAGTAGCCTGCCAGATATTGTTACATGGACTGTGAAATGTTTACCACAAACTCATAAGTTTAGTCTATCATCAATACATCCAGTCAGTTCCTGAGCTGTTAAATTTACAGCTTTGCACAGTGCCCTCTAAATATCTGGCTACAATGCAGTCTCAGAAAATAGAAGCAAGCCCATAAAGATAGACTGTGATATTTTCACCTTACTGCTGTAAAACAAATGGCATGGTAAGGATAAACAAGTATGATTACATGATATATGTGGGATGTAAAATGGACCAAAATGAATCTCGTACACAATGAAATTGAAGTTTCAAACCTATGGGCCAATGATGATCTCTGCACAAATTTTGGGAGTAATGATATATTATTATATCACTCAAGCATTTGAGGCTGACATACACCACTGTAATATAAAATTGGCAAAACAAAGTGATAAGTGATCTATGTGAACTGTATCTTTATAATACTACATCTGCAAAGAATATGTGGTATTTCAATAATCACAGAGCACCTTATTTTTGGTCTGACGCAAGTATCTGGCTGCTACTTTATAGTTTTCCTGGCATATTGCTACATCAACCATAGCTAGTTCCAGATGGCTCAGGGAATTTGATGCATCTGTATTCTTAAGTGTCTGATCAATCTTGCTGGTGAACTTCTTCCTAATGTAAGAAAATAATATTGCTGTTACACAAAATACAAGGTATGTAATGCTACACTGTCACATACATGTTGCACTCGGAATTACCTGAAGATTCCCTGAAGTCACAAAAAAAGTAAGCATAAATCCAGCATTTTTCATCATTTTCTATGTGGTGACACATTGAAATATAGTTAAACACCTCATAGCAAACAGCACACAAAAACATTGGTCAATGTAAAGGTGTGTGTGTGTGTGTGTGTGTCTCCTCCACTTTGTATATGCCTCTATAATATCATCCTTTAATATCAATCTGCTTATACTTAAGTCATAGCAGGAACGATGTGTGGCTTGACAATACAACCTAAAACACTGAGGACCATAGAGTGGCAGTTTCAAAAAATGTACCCCAAGTCTGTTAACAAATATCATTGCCCTTGCAATCTACCGTGTTAAGCAGATAAAAACAAGCAAACATTGCAGCCCTGCGTTCAAAAAGCTGAAGGATTCATGCAGATGAAAACTGCCTCTCAAACTGGTAACATGTCAATTCTACACTACTTATTTATTGACAACCTGAAAAACTGGAATTAACCTTAAACTAATTACTCTACCTGTACATTGTTCTAATATCCCAGCATAGCAAAGAATCAAAAGCACTAGGTAAATGCCTTCTCCACCTTTTTACAAGCTCGCCTGCCGATGACACACGCCTTGAATCTTCATCGGCTGTGGCAAATGCCAAACAGGCCTGCAAAACATTTATACAGAAAATGCAAAATACCTTTTAATGAAGTTTCATCTTGTGTGCAGGTTTAACATAACATGGTTTACACAGGTGGCAGCTGTTTATTGAAAAAGAGAATGGGAAGCAATCATAGCACATTGGTAAGAAGTTTCTTCCACGTCTGATTGAGGATTGTGTTCAAGATCACGTACACCATAGCAGCAGCCTGTACACTCAACATGTTATTTTAATTTATACTTTATTTAATGATGCTGTCAGCAACTTATCACTATATGCCATGGAATGATTAGATGACAATGAATGATAACGTAAAAAGGAAGTGGAACAAATCAGTCACAACCTAACATTAGGTACTATACTAGCATCTGCCTGTACAGACTGTTAAACAGAAATCCTCAGTCAGAACAGCTGGTGTCCAGGTCTATTTTTGAAATGGAAACCTCCAAAATAAAAATCAGAGGCATTACCACATTAGGAACTTACTCAGTAATGGAGAACGATGCCAGTGCCAAAACAAATGTACCAAATTCTCAAAAATAAAATGTTATTTTAGCATGCATAGATGTATGCATATGCACCAGAACATATGCCTGTGGGTGTTCATTTTATATTTTTGCCCCATATGCCACAGACACACAGACAGACAAGCATACAAAAATAAGACACAGTCATGAGCTTTACAAAAGACACTTTTACACTACCTACTTTATTCTTAATATCTAATAATTGATAAATGTGCAAATCAAAGGGCATAACACATATGCTTTTCTTTATTTACTTAAATTTATAAAATAATACCAATAAGAAATAAATTTACAGTTCAAGACCATTACCTTTCTGCTAGTCATTATAAAGATGTCTCACCATGCAGTCTAGTAGAATTTTACCAGCAGTATGGACAAATATGTTCCATCTTAAGAACAGAACATATCTATCAGTCTACAGATGTAGATAACAGAAACATATAGGAACTGAAAGACACAGTCTTCTGCCATGAAGATAGAGGCGGTGTGTTCATCCAAAATGTTGATGAACACCTAGAAGACCACATGGCATAACAGTCAAGAAGACAGCGATCTTCACAGGCACCACCACCATGAGATCCACAAATCTCAGCATACTTAACCTTTACGCAACGGGATTTAAATGGCTACAGTCAACCTTCGCGTACGACATTATTTTCGCTTGGCATTTAAATTTTTGTACATGGTTTACAAAAAACTTTATTATTTCAGGAACCAA
>Ga0123354_10007484_pt1 | contig 16444 bp, 8 predicted proteins | sample TergutLab28metaG_2_FD_97872 | JGI IMG/M metagenome (GOLD analysis project Ga0123354, IMG submission 97872) | Labiotermes labralis P4 segment gut microbial communities from Petit-Saut dam, French Guiana - Lab288 P4 | ecosystem: Host-associated > Arthropoda: Insects > Digestive system > Gut ...
AAAAAAAAAATTTTATTAATAAAAAAGAAAAAAAAAAAAAAGATGTAAACTTTATTTTGGGGAAAAAATGGAAAAAATACCTTCTAAATCCAAAAAACAATTAAAAAAAATTTTTTTTAAAAATAAAAAAAAAAAAAAAAAAAAAAAATTTAGAAAATTTTAAAAAACAAAAAGAAGAAAAAATTTGAAATTTCCAGATATTCAGGGTTTTTTTTTTTTTTTTTTTTTTTACATTTCATACAAAACATCCCCATTGGTGTGGCAAATACAATTTCTATAAATATTCACAATCACAACAAATTCACTTGCAAATAGTTTTATTTATATGACAATTAGTTTCGACCCTAAACTCTGGCCATTGTCAGGTCATAGCACAATAACTTGAAACATGTAGAGAAACTTCTGCTTTTATTTTCTGTATATGTTTCAAGTTCTTATGTTAGGGCCTGATGGGACCCAAGTTTAGGGTTGAAACTAGTTGCCATATAAATAAAACTATTTACAAGTGAGTGTGTTGTGATTGTGAATATTTATAGACATTTTATTTAATATGTTATGCTTATCAACCTCTTATATTTTGGAAAAACCGAGATATTGTATGCATAGCACAATATTTTATTTATACTATGAATACATTATTTCTGAAGAGTAACTTCATATAAATTTGGCTGGTTTGATTTGATTTATTATTATATCCAAGTGGATCCAGTACAGGTCTTTTACAACCGATGTATATAGAATATGTCACACATCCTTTAGTAAACCTATACACATTAAGTTCAGCCAAACTCTAAAAACTGTGTCCAACCAAGTGATTCTTTAAGGTGCTTTTAAATTTATTGGGATATTTTGCAGTCTATGAGTTCTAATGGAAGTATGGAAAAAGTTTTACACCTGAGTATTGAACATCCTGTTGGTATATGGATAAGGAGGCAGCCAGAAGATGGAAATATTTACTGTTTCAAGTTGGTTTATTATGACTGTCATAGTTTGGTGTAAAATTATCTCTGTTCTTCACCACATATAGAAGAATAAAAAATAAAAATACTGTAATTTAAATGGCAAGACTCCCAACTGTTTAAATAGATTTCTACATGAATCCTTTTTTCTATTTTCTCTTATAATTCTAATTGCTCTTTTGTACAATTTAAAGCTTTTCTGACTAGGAGATGAGTTTTCCCCAGATATAATACCATATGACAGGATGGCATGGAAAAGAGTGTGCTAAATCAGTATGAAAGATGAGTGGGACAAAACATTTTAACAGATCTAAGCATAAGCAAGCAGAGCTCCAATTTATTCACTATTCCATCTGCCCGATTAATACAGGATAATGTGTTACCTATAACTAGGTCAAGAAATTTAGTATGAGAGACATTTGAGATTATATTATTACCATATACAATCTTGCTATCAATTTGCATAGCACTTTTTTTCTAAACTGAACGCATTGTGTTTTTTTATAATTTAAGAACAGTAGTTTGCTTTGAAATATTTATTCATAATTTTAAAAGTATTATGCATATTTTTGTTCAGATTATCAGTCTTATGGTGAGTACATAATATGCTGGTGTCATCAGCAAACAAAATAGGGACAGAAATATTGTTTTTGATCTTAGGTAGATCATTTATATATAATAAGAACAGCAGAGGATCCAGGACAGAGCCTTGTGACACACTCTGATGAATTTTAGACCACTTTGAAATTATAAGTTGTGAGATTTAGTGTCATATAAGAGTATTCATTGATATCTCTCTGTAAGATAGTGTCTTTTTTTTACCAATTATTCCATAGAACTCCATTTTGAGTAACAGTAGGTTATAATCAACACAGTCAAATGCTTCTTCTACAATACAGAATACGCTTCCTGCTTTGTGGTTTGTTATTCATAGGTATTGAAATCTCATTTGTCAGTGTGTAGGTGGCTTTATTTGTTGTCAGATTTCTCCTAACACCATATTGTTCTGAACTCAAAAATAATATATTTAGTTAAAAGACTCATCAGTTTAGTATGAATTATTTTTCATCTATTTTGGAGAAGGATGTTGACAATGAGATCAGTGCGTAATTTTAAATTTCTTGTTTATTACCTTTTTATGTAAGGGTTTTACGGTACTGTATTTTAAGCTATCTGGGAATTTGCCTGTAAAAAGAATTATATACATTCAAAATTCATTGCTGAACTGATAAAGGACAAGCTTAATTCCAGAATCTGGTTGGAAATTTCATCATATCTGCAAGAGTCCATGGTTTTCAGTGAATGGATTATATTCTCTATTTCTTGTGTTGCAGATGGTTTACTATAAACATACAGATAGTTTTTAGAATAAGCCTGGGAAAGATGGGACATAATATTTTCATTATCGATGTTGGGGGTGTTATCATCTATGTTATCATTAATTACCTGTTTGGTAATACTATCAGCTGTTGTTAGGAAATGGTCCTTTAAAATTTCAGCAATATTTTGTTTTTTGTGACTAATCTTATTACTAGCAATTAAATGTTGAATAGCATTGTGCTTCATCTCTCTTCTTGTTTCTGAATGGATCATGCAAGCATAGAGTCAGAACTTCAGCTAGGCTGCTGCATTATTGACAAATTGTAATTATATTCTAACTGTCCTGACTGTTTTCAGTGGAACTCAATGATGCCAAACCCAACAGTTTCAGCAGTGCAATCAGAATCATTTGTGAAGAAATTAGTAGCCCTTGGAATTTCTAATGTAACATACCTTCGTGCTGTGTTCCCTGAAGAAGCTTATGTTGATCGTCAGCTTGAAGGTATCCGCTTGAAGATATTAAGAGATGATGGAACATGTCCTGCTGCGACCCAGGTTATCGTCTGGCTCAAAAGTGCATTTGATGCTGTCAGTAAGAAATATGTAAGTTGTGTTCTTTCTTTATACTTCAGTTTTTCAGATCTTAAATAAAGGTTTCCTGAAACTTTCAACCAGTGACTCAGTTTTTATGGTGTGAAATAAATGAAAGAAATTCAAGAGTATAATTGTGCAAGTCAGTTGTACTTTAGGAAATGTTCAATGTTTAATGTAAATTAGAAATGAATAAAAGGACAGGTGCAGTGATGACCCATGCACTTTGACCATACTTTATTCTTTGTGCAGCCTTTGTATTCATGCATTGAACAGCCCTGCACCTTGAAATAAGTGCAGTGTCTTGCTAACAGAATTTTCCTCTAAGTCACCAATCTTGTGCTTCCTTCATCATATTCCATCATCTTCTTCCTTAAGGACATCCAGTGGCTGCTCATGTCTTCTTCCTCATCTTCTCTTTGATTCTACCTTTACTTCAATATGATATTTTAAAAGACAGGTCCCATGCAAGAGGTAACCAATACAGTTAGCCTTCCTTCATTTTATTTTATGTAGGATATTTCTTTTCCTTGACCCTGTGTAATCCTTTTTCATTTTTCACACAGACAGTCCAATTGATCTTCTCAATCCTACCCTATACCATGTTCCAAAACTTTCAAGGTATATATGACCTATTTTCTCAATTGTCCAAGTTTCAATACCATAAGAAGCTATGCTCCAAACATAGAATTTTACTACTTTCTTCCTTAAATTTAAGTCCAGTTTGCTGGTGTAACAATTCTTCTTCTTCTAGTTGAACTCTGCTTTGGCCATGTGAATTCTGGATTTGATTTTATGTGTACGTCTTGTATCACTGTTATCATAATACCCAAATATTTTAAATATTCCACATTCTGCAGAAGTTTTGATCAGTCATAATTTATACTGGGGTGGTTGACCTGAGATTTTCATTACATTAGTTCTCTCCACACATTTCCTAACTGCACTGTCTTCCAACTTAAATAAATCTATCAATCATGCCCTGTAGTCCATTGCTTGGAAAGTAATGTTGAGATCAAAGTCAAAGTGAATCACACTAAAAACTCAAAGGAAATGAGATGGACTTTATGGAGTGTCACGTGTGAAGGTATGTGGTTAAGCAGGCGTTAAGTTTTTAACTACTGATTTTCTTTAGTTATTTTTATGAATGTGATTGGACAGTTTTCTGTTAAATGTCCAATTGTGCAGGATTTGAAATTAGGATGTGTTCCCTTGATTTGATGACTGCTCCAACTACAAATTAACTTTCTCTGTCTTTATTGATGCAGTTACGCCAATTGATCCTGGCAATCCATGCAGATGGAGCAAGTCCTGATAATGCTTTAGAGACCTACACATTCCACTTCACATACAAAGGCAAAGATTTGAGTGGGTGTAGCATATTACGAAAGAATAACAAGACAAATGAGTAAGTTACTTTTAAGAGCTGGCTATAACTTGCAGTAGCATATACCACAAATTTCATATAAGTGTAAATTTTATGTTGGTGACAGCGTTAAGAAGAATGGAAGTAATGGAAGTTTGAAGATTACTTTTCAACTTTTAGCTTGAATATGGAAGTAAACATAGAGGCAGGAAATATGTATATTTGTTATAATTATTTTGCTAAATTTCTCCTATCCCTGAAAATTCTATCATTTTTTAATTGTAGAACTACAGTCTAGGACCGATCAGTTGCAACTTGGAAGGTATATAAGGAATGTGGATAGAACAGGTTCGGATTTCTGTATGGTGAGAAAATGTGGGTCAGCAGCTACCATGCAGACATACCTATCACCTGTGTACTACAGATCTCTTATCAAATGTTCTAACAACCATTGTGTTTGTCACTGGTGTTTATCATTGACTCCCTATACAATTAAAAAGGTGCTGACCCATACTGCCATCTTCCTTGTCCCTCCACTTAGCACTGCTTTCTCATGCAGCAACTTTCATATTATTATCCATCCTAGACTGTACAAGTAAGTCAACAGCAAAAATTCATGAGCCTTGCATGATTTCAGGCTTCTGCCACTTGGATGACAACATTAGAGCTGCTAAAAATCATGATTTGTCAGCTCTAATCTGAATTAGTGTGTTTAATGAAAATACTAGAATTGTTATGACTCAGAACAAAAAGTACTGGAATTCTGTAGTTTACTGCTGAATACCAGAACAAGTCACACAGTTGCTCCATTGGTTACCAAAATAACCAGATAAGTAACAGTCCATCAGAGCAGATGGTGGTGTATGAAAACAAAGTAGTAAGTGAGGTTTGTAGAAGTGGGTAATGACCTAAGTGCTCTTGCTGAGACCTAAAATCTGCTTTGGTCTTCACGTCAACTGACCTTCAGTTTCTTAAATACGGACAAAGATTTTATGTTTTCAGAAACACTTTCAGGAAAGGATGGGTTTTTATGAAGATATGTCCATGAGGAAATATGATGCAAGCATGCCTTTAGCAGTAACAATTCCTGACTCTAGCTGAGAGCACTAGTTTTTATTAACCTACTTCATACCATTCTACATTACTTTCCCATATTCTATGCTTTGTTATTTTTTTATGCCTCTCTGTAAATGTATTAGAAATGTATTTATTTGGAATTTTTTTCATTCTTTTCTTTAAAGGGAAGTTGTATCAGAAGTGGGCAACTCACTAACTAAAATCCGTGAGAGCACCCTGGAAATGTTGCGTACAACAGTCCAGCTCACACAGTCTCTGCCAATCCTGCCTGAAAAGTGTGGCATCTCAATGAAATTGCTCTACTATGAGGATGGTAAAATAAATTTAATAAGTGACTTATGATTTAATTTATACTGCACATTCTTAGGTGTCTTTGAGTTCATTAGCCATAAATGAATATAGTCAGGTAACTGAGAAGGGCAGGTCATGAAAGGTCATAAATTTGAACTGCTATATTCATCTACATTTATTCTAGCTGTACAAATTTTAAGTGTGAGAAATACTGTTGTCATTTACCCTAACATTCTGCTCTCATGACAATAATTTCTTTTTTGAAGTTGATGGAATGTTATGGTAAATGAGAATGAAGAATATATTAATTTATTTTATTGTGATCCTTGTTGGATGATATAAAATTTGTCATAGTCATGCATTTGTTTTTTTACAGGTACATCCTGTACACTTTATCTGTTAAAATGCACCAGCTTGACAGTAGTATGAACTTTTGGGGATATGTTTATGATGAAATGAAAACTTCACTTTACTGGTTAAGGTCCTGTCATTCTGTTAGCGATGTCTGTTGTATATGTAGATTTTGCTGTAGGAACATAATGTCTTAATGCAATGCAGTATATGTAGTAAAGTAAATTATCTTTTATCATATTCTCATATTGGGTATTCTGTACAAGCAGTTTTTTGTCCTTCAAGGTGTGAACTGACATAGACCATACATGCAATGATGTAGCTAGATTTATTTGGTGTGTGGTATGAGTAGTTACACATGTGCTCATTATAAGAGGTTATGAATTTTAAATAAATCACAGCAACACATTGGCTTGGTATTTTAAAATTTAAGAACACACAAAATATGTTTTCTTTCATTCAAAATATTAATTTTGCTACTCCTTTTGCTGTCTCTTGTACTGTGTCGCCTGGGGAGGCCACACCAATTGCCACCAACCACCACCACCACCACCACCACCCCCTTCCCCTAGCAACACCACCACATACATATTCTGTGAACAGAATTTGACTGCAAGTACAAGAGTTTTAATGACTGAATAATTGTATATAAAATATACTTTATTGACATTTACCGTGTCAATATATTTCAACATAAAGGCATGTGTTATTCATCAGTTATATTCATGATACTGGAAACCAAATCTGTGTTTTGGCTCCTAGATATTTTCAATTTTAGTACGAATTACCATAATATTCATCATATGTTCTTCAAATTTCTAATACACAACAGCATTATGTAAACCAGTATATTCTGATTTATATTCATGTTGGGAAAATGGTGGTCCATGTAATCATATTAAGACTTTGACTATACAGTTTTACTTCAGTAGGCTGTCAGGCAAACACCTGTTATCAAATTGTCATGTAACTGCCCACGATGTTATTTGACAGGTCTTAGTGTTCTGTTGCAATTTTCTTGAGGATTAATATATCAGTTATTAAATATTATACCTCAGTAACAGAGGCAGCAGTCTGTATGGCTGTAAATTTACTTATTTGTTGTTTATTTAATGATTTTAATCAGTATCTCAGACAACACTGCATTATCTTTGTGCATGACATTCCTTTGTGATATGCAAATTCAGCTAAAGCCAAAACATGTCACACAATCACACAATGTATAAAAAACACTGTAAAGGTGTAGTTGTGATTGAATATACCTTTCTCCCATTTTAATATGGCGTTGGGTAAGAAGGTGACAAATAAATAATAAATTAGGAAGAAATGTAGAAGGAAGTCTGACTAAGGTACTATCCTATCATTTGACCCGAGGAAATGATGAAAATCACAACAAACATATATCTGTTTGATCATTTTTCCATCCATGATTCAAATTAGGCACTATCAAGTAAAGTTTAGTAGCATTACTGCTAGAAACAATTTGTGTAGTGGTTTTCTGTTGTCAGGTTTTTAAAATGGACATAGAAACTGAGGGAACAATGAGTTAATAGTGGGAGAATTACCAAAAAAATGTACTGGAATGTGGTTTGCTTGTGTTTAATATTTCAGCACTGTCGGTGTGTTAAAAGTAAACATTCAACACTGTACTGTTTGAGGTTCTTATGTTATTATTTAGACCAAAAACAGAACAGTGATCTAGATGAGAAAAGTAGAAATGTTATTATAATTAAAGCAAATATTTGCCATTTGTAGAAGCATAATAAATGTTTTAAAGTCTGGAGATGGGAATTAATTCCTGAACATTTTATTTTAGATTTTGAGTTGAGAAAAGTTTGAGGGAATTTGTTCTTTTATTCATTTGTTTGGACCACATGTAGCATAACCATAGCCTTCAACATGGTTATGATAATCATACTAAATTATATAGATGTAACCATTTCATCTGTATGTAATTTTTAATATTACTGGGCACAGAAGAAAGATTGAAATCTATGATCCCAACCTGACATGTTAAATCACTGTTCTGTGTTACAATCATGGTATTATAAGTTTGATAAAAAGACTGATGTGTATATTATCTCCAACCAGGTACTAAACCTTTTAACAACACTTTCTTGTCACTGCTATTGGTTTAGAATTTTTAAGGCTAAGTTAATATCTGATTTTGCATGTCACATTGATGGATTCAATACGTCATTTACTTGAATATGCTTTCAGTAACTCCTATCGATTACGAGCCAGCTGGCTTTCATGCAGTTGAAAATTCTGCATTTATTTTCCCAAGTGAGGCATTAAATTGCAAGCTTGGAGAAGTAATGACACCATTTCATACTCTGAAATTCAATGTCAAAATGGAGACTAAAAAACTTGATAATTTGAAAAAGGAGAAGACTGGCAGCCATAAAGTGGACAGTAAAGACCCTCAGAAGAAGACAGTAACTACAAGTGCCAGAGAAGTACAGGTAAATGTTTCTGTATATTGACATCTCATGTTTTGTTTCTGCAGTTGTTTATTTATTTATTCTAGTAATAATTCTAGCCATCAGATAAAAGGCATTCATGCCCTACTCCCTTTCATTCTAAGGGAATAACAACAGAAGGAAGATATTTCAGAATAAATTGTCTGGAAGAATGTTTTAATTTAATGTACCAACTAAATGCATTATATTTCAGTTACTTTACTCCAGCATGTTTTGGCATGACAATACCAATACAAGGTTTAAAACCAATTACAGTAAACTGCACTATATCTGTAAATTTCATAGCCTGCAGTTTGTTTGGAGGCAAATGCGAGTTAGTGTGTGCATAAATATGTAGAATTTCTAAACATTATATATAAATCATATTATAGCACATTTAAATACAAAATATATTTAAAATATAATTGGGAACAAATCTCTGAGTTGTGGCAGTATATATTCAAACATCTATTGTAGTCATCGATCCAATGTTGACTGCATCCTGTAAACAGAACATCATTTAAAGTAAAATTATGAGGGCCAATATTTTCCAGAATATATGTTATACAGTTTTTATAATGTTTTAGGACTCACACTATATGGTAAGTGTATGGTGTGTACTGCAGAAAACTGATTACTAGTCTGTCTATAAATATGAGTATACAACTTCCAAATTTTTCTTCAAACTCGACAGACATATTGATATATTTGCTTGATAGATATCTGGCATGAGTAGTGATGATTAATGGAAGATAGAGAACAGCCACATATGGGCAAATGTAAGGAAACTGAAAATGACTGGAATTATGATGCCAGCTCCTTGCTTCTATTTGGAGACCTTAATTAACATAAATTGTTGTGGTTTGTCGGGCAGAGTGAAAATAATATTTTTTTTCTGCTACTTTGGCAATTTATCTGTGTTCCCAATAGAAGTAATAAGTTTATGGTTCTCCAAATGTTAGGTTAACTCCTGCTTGGAAACATTCTGTCTGAATTGAATCAGTACTGGCAGTTCAAAACATTTCAACATTGCACAAACCATCTCACCCTCAGAGGCATTGACTGAGGTAGTAATGGATCAGCTGTATGTACTTCAGTCTGCCTAATATCACTAAGCTTATTTGCATTCCTTAGCTGACAAATGATCCTTCTATCTCCTTAACATAGTCTTCAATTATTTCACTTGTCTCAGCTTTGGTCGATAATCCTTTTTTATTTATTTTTACCTCAATACAGGTCACTAATACACCATTTTTTCACGTACTTGTATGAAGTTAATTGGTTTTATCTGCTAATTTTTCATATTTTTGTTCCTGAAATGTCTAATGCTTTTTACATCTAACATTGTTCAGATTATCTCCACTGATTTGTCTTTGGTACTGAGTCAGTGAAAATTGGCTAGCTTCATTTTGATCACCTAATTTTGAACATTCCTCATCAAACCATGTTTTGTGCAATCGTATTTCATAGCAAACTAGTCTATAATCTACATTATTTATGGCTTCTGCCATGGTGTAAATGAGATCTTTGCTATTCTGGGACGTTATGTGGCGTAGTTTGGTAGTTTGTCACCATGTTTTGGGACAACCTGTCAGTCCCACCTTCAAGAGTCAAGCAACAGACTGATTGAACGTTGAAGATGGGACCAGTAGGTTCTCCCAAAACGTCGGTAAGTAACTACAAATATTACAGTTCAAACCAACAAATTAGGGAGAATGTGAAATACCTATCAATCCTCACAGCATAACATCCCAGAAGAGTGAAGATCTAGTCTATACTTTGAAGTTTTAACCTGATATTTTCCTTTGACATTATTGAGCTTCTTGAGGTCAAATCTGCCCATGTGTAATTTCTATGTTAGTAATTTACTGACTTCCATTCACTCCCTAACTTCTGAAACTGGCATCTATTACTTTAGTATCCTGCTCAGCTCCTCTGAGAGATCATAAATTCATTATAATTCAATGCCAGTTTGTGTCTATGGGAATGTACTTGCAAAGAACATATTTTTGTTTCCCATAACAAAACTTTAAGGATATTCATGAACATTTTCTTATAAGAACATTGTATGTTGGGCTGTCAGATCCTTGGGAGTGGCAAAAATTCCTACTCAAATGCTGTTGTCATGATCAATTTCGTATAAACGTTTGCTCCCAAGTATCCCTTTAAAAATATTTTCTGTACCCAATTTTTCATTCAAATCATCTACCAAAAATTGGGTGTGTAGAGAGTGATCGAATACATGTTCCAGCAACTCACCAAAACTGAACATATTCTATCTTGTGTGTTTTTGCTCAGCATAGGTTGGATGGTCGCGAATGATTTGGGACAAGAGTCAAGATTCTTTTCTTCCTGGATATGCTCTCTTGTTAAAACTTATTCAGAGCCTTAATACCTTACCAGTGATTTTATAGTATCATATTACTAAGAAATTCTACTCTAATCACTGCTGATATTACTCCCTTATGTATGAAAACCTATGTATCCATTTGAAAATCTCATTCTCATTCTGACAGAAAAATGTTTGCTGGTTCAGTGTCATTCCTGTCCCCTCTGACCTTCTGGGTGAAATCTGCTAGCAAAGCTGTTGTGTTTTATCAGGGAAACTGGTCACATATACTTCCTGATTGCTCAAGGAGACTATCCTTTTTATTGTTATTTTGTGTTTGTTTGGAGTATGCACATTTATGATAGTAAATCCACACCACTGTTTCTGAAGACTCTTTTAATAAGAATGCACTACATTACAGTATTGAAAAAATGAAGCATTTTGGCTAACAGCTTTCTCTCTCTTTCATTTTGAAAGTGGCAATACTATTATAGCAATGTGATATGATTTAATTAAAACATTTATTTTAGGAACTGGACTTACCAATAGAATCACAGCCCACCCAAATTAATCAAAGTTTGGAATTGGACAATACATTCAGTCTTGTAAATGAAGATGACAATGATGTTGCTGACAGTGTTATGACAGAAGATTTTATTCCTTCGACCCAAACAGTGAATGTTGCAAAGTCCATTGCACAGTCCCATCAGAGACAGCCTACAGAGAATGTAGCTTTACCTTCCTGTAGTCCTGCACATCCAGGTATTGATTTATATTAGCAATGAATAATTATTCTATACTACAAATATATATATTCATACATGTATATGAATTTATAATTTGTTAACAGTACTTAGAAATCTGTTGAAATAAAGGGTTGAAACAACTAGATTACAAATACTATTTCATAGGAAAGACCTATGAAATGTAATCTATTTTCTCAAGAGAACCCATTACCATTGCTTGTTCCAAAATCTGTCAGTTAACAAGAAGACCCATCTTGACAAAATGAAAATATTAGTACTCTGGCAGTGAACGGGTTTGGACCATTGAGCAGACAGCACTACATGCTTTTTGGTAATCAGCAAACAACAAAGTACCTGTGGACGTATAATTGTCAACCTCTGGTGTACTGCATATTCACACACACACACACACACACACACACACATGCATGCCTGCACACATATATACATGCTCACACACACACGGTCTTTCTCTCTCTTTTCTGATTTTTCTGTATTCCTGCTTGTCTTCCTTGCATCAAACAGTTATAGTGTCTAACCTGGAATAATTATTATATTTTAGGATAAAAATATCAGTAATATTATGTCCATTTACCTCATATACTTATTATATGCACATGTACTGCAATTGTACCATTTGAATGTTGATTATCATGGCTTGTTTTAGTTTGTTCCATTCAGTAAGTTGTACTGGACAAAAAAGACATGACATTGCCATAAGTGCTATACAATAAGCTTCACTGATAAATTGGCTGCAGCCATAACTCCTTCATTTACAGTTGGTATGTGATTTGAGTTTGGGCTATCTTGACTGTTTTTCCTCGGTTTGCAAGGCATTACCAATATATTAGTGTAATGGTATGATGTATTCCTTTGTACTTGGGTCTCTCTGAAGATGGAAATTTAATTACCACAACGTAGAGTGTTGTGTAGTTGACACACATTGATTTTTTGTTGCTGTGGTTTTCTTTTTAGCATTCTTACAGGTACTGTATTTTAGTCATAAGCTAAATTTACTCATGCTTAGTTCTCGCCTCTCTTAAGACCAGGCATGGAAGGAATATAATTTCCTTCCATTTCTTTTTTGTTTATAACTGGACTCGCTAAGTGTATTGCGTGAGCAGTGTGTGGAGCAACACATGTAAAAATGCCTGCTTTGTTCTGCAGCAGCAGTCTGCTGCATAGCTTGAACTGTGTCTGAGCAGCACTGGACAGTCAGTGAGTGCAAATGGTGATGAAGAGTCCACTGGCGAGAATTGTCACTGATACATTTCAGTTGTAAATGCAATTACTCTATACTGTTGCACAATAAAACTCCAATATATTCTGCTTGAGGAATATTGAGTGTGTGACTGACCTGCCCGACTCCCCGTCTTAACCAGAGTTACGAGCTCCGTCCTCCCTGGGAACAACATCTAAGATACGTTCTTCATCGGGTCCGCAACGGACACAACAATAAGAGAGTCCAAGCTTGTGCATTCATTTTAATTTCTGGTATGTGCACATGTAGGAATATATGAATCATTACACATCATTTACTTACTGATCACTACTTATCCTGCTAATCTCAACATATAATAAGATAACACAATATTGACACAGTCTGTCTACTGATAATATCTAATACTGCTATTTACACATAACACCATCTAAGATATTCTTTCATGAATTATGGCGGCTTAGGGCAACATATAATTTCATTCATAGACGCTCTCTGAAAATCTCCTACTATATTATTCAAAGAGGAAACTTGTCATCGGCTAAGATATAACATACAGTTGCTATGCAGCTGAGTTACCAGTTACAGCATACATGTTTCAAATGAGTTATCTCATAAGTCAAATTCAGTTGTTTTTGTTAAGTGACAAATTGACCAAGAATTTAGTTAAGGTTGGAAACATTATTCTATCCACATGGTAAATAAAGTAACTTAAACCAGGTACTGCCCACACACTGGCATAATCCCTGTAAATGATATGTTATACCCATTTACAGCCAAGCACTTAGGAAAAAGTGAATAGATGAAGGATAAGATGGGTGGGGAATGTGGCATGCATGGGAAGAAGACAAATGTATGCAGGGATAATTTTGTGGGGAAACCTGAAGGAAGGAGATAACTTGGCAGGCATAGGCATATATGGGAGTAATATTGAATTAGGGTTGGATATGCACACTCTTGTCAACATGTCTATGAACATCCAGGTTGTGTAACATTTGGGGAATATCTTGATGGTGAAGGAATTATTAACTCCTGAAGAAGGGCTCTGTTGCATGATGTTAGTGCATATAGTGAGAGTGATAGTTTCCTGTCCATTACAAATATGGAGTTAATGTGAAAATACTAAACATATTGAATTTATTTCTTGTTCTTCTTCATTCTGTGTCTTGTTTTTGTAATGGAGAATTACACCCCAAGTTTAAAAACATAGAATTCTGCCCATTTGTGCAGTAGTGTGTACTGTGCAGACTTACTTGATTGTGTATTCAGTATTTGAAAGAGTGAAGATCTACAGAAATTTATGTCATCATGGCTTGTGTTTTATGCAGAAGGGTGATTTCATGTCTTTCATTCAGTAGCAAATGCAGTGCCTAAGTTATTTATTATAGACAAGAGTCAGTGCTTTTACTTATCTCTATGAATTTCTTTTTTCAATTCTCCTCACCCTCCCCTAGCATCTGGTTTAACTTCTGAGGTTTGGTCAGGTGTGGATGTGACTCCAAGTGATGTGAGAGAGCATGGCATACGCTGTGCATGTGGCATTGGAGTGGATAGTGGCCTTATGGTGTTCTGCAGATTTTGTGAGCACTGGCAGCACGGGGTGAGTGTAATTTTCTTAATTTATCTTTGTTCATTGAAGAGTAGCCTCTTACATGAAGTCAGTGTTTGTTAACTGGTGGTGATAAAAACATGTGAAAAGCAATTGTCTTGGTTACATTGATTGAAAGATCTACTTATTAAGACATTTGTATTTTATGTAATTAATTTTAAATCTGTGGCGTCAGTTATTACCCTAACAAAAGCGAGTTTTTTAACACCTTATGCAAATCTTGGATTAAGTAATCTATGTGGCATATTTTGGGCCTGAAATTATGGTATTGGAATATGATCAGATGTATTCCAATTATGAAATTATATATATATATATTTGTATAAAATCACAATATAATAATTTTAAAATTTCTATCTGTTATGCCCTCTTTGATCAGGAATTTGGCACACATGTGAAGCATCAGTAGTTAGTACCAGAAAATAGAAAATTTTGGAAAACTTCCATGGTTTGGAAATATGGGGAAGTTTCTTACATACTGTTGCACATTATTCTCTTTTCAACAGTTATGTTATAACATGGGACACATATGCTTCCCCACCCAAAAAGATATTCCAGGCAAAGTAAATAAATTTTTCATTTTCTAGTATCAGGAACAAATTGCTGAAGAGTATATGTGAGGGAATTTTATCTCTTATGCAAAACAAAAAAATAGAATAAGACAATTGTTTACTTTTTCTCCCCTTTTCCAAAGGAATTAAGATCCTTGTAAAATTGTAAAATTTGTCACAGAATTCCTCAATAAATATATTTTCAAGAAATTTTTAAGCTATGAAACAAAAATAAAAAAGAGAAAAACAAGGGTTATTTCAGCTTTGTGTTCTATTGCTGAATTTGTAACAGCCTAAAAGAGTACATTCACAAGAAAATTACCTCATTAACCATTTATTCATCCCATTGGCATGTGCAGAATGCGATGATTCCTTGACGTTCACAGGAGCTTCTTCCATTCCTCTCTGTTATTTCCTTTTCTTGCCACCCTTCTCCACCAACTATTCTTCCATCCTCTCTCACTTCATCTTGTCATCTATTTCTTGGTCTATCTCTCAATCTTGTTGTTCCCAAATTCATATATAATACTCTTTTGGGAATTCTATTTCCTTCCATTCTCTGTACATGCCCAAACCAATGTAATTTATTTAAACTTATTGTCTCTGTTATAGTAGATTTTTCAACTCTTGCATAAATATCTTTATTGGTTAATATCCTCCAATTTTCTTTTTCATTGTCATATGCTGGGCCTAAAATTCTTCTATAAACTTTCCTTTCAAAAATGTTTAATTGCTTTCTATCTCTCCTTGTTCGTTTCCAGGTTTCACCTCATTAACCATGATACACAAAAATTAAGGAAAATGAAGCTTACATTAACCTACATGTTAAAAAAATAAGTACAGTCTTAATGCTGAATAGCCAGAAAGGGCCTCAGGAGTATGTTGAGGAGAAACATAAATACCATAAAAGAGAACAACATACATACATACATACATAAATACATACATACATATGTACATACACACACACACACACACACACACACACACACACACACACACACGATATTTGTTCTACCATCTGTCCAAGAAGATTTACACAGGGCATGCCCCTGTAAGGGGGCACCTGTACACTATGGGCCTGTTTGATGGGGATCCAATCTGCAGATTTTGCGGGATGGAGACTGAAATAGTGCAGCACATTATTTGTTGTTGCGAGGCATTGGCTCAAGTACTGGACGGCTGAAAGATGCAGTGGTACAAATGGAGGAGGGAGCCAACAAAGTGGGGATGAGAATAAATGAGGAGAAAACTAAGTAAATGATAAATACAAGAAATAAAGTACATTTTAGGAATGAGAAACATCTACAAGTATATAACTATGAATTTGAAAGAGTGGGAGAGTTCAAGTACTTAGAGTCACTGATAACAGTAAATAGTGATAATAACACAGATATAAAAGCAAGAATAATGGCCGGGAATAGGAGTTATTACTCAGTATTGCCCCTGTTGAGATCCAAAGCCGTATCCAGGACAACAAAAATAAGAATGTACAAAACAATAATAAGACCAGTGGTGCTGTGTGGCTCAGAAGCATGGTGTTTAATGGCAAATGATGAGAAAAATTTGCGTA
>Ga0123354_10007485_pt1 | contig 16442 bp, 14 predicted proteins | sample TergutLab28metaG_2_FD_97872 | JGI IMG/M metagenome (GOLD analysis project Ga0123354, IMG submission 97872) | Labiotermes labralis P4 segment gut microbial communities from Petit-Saut dam, French Guiana - Lab288 P4 | ecosystem: Host-associated > Arthropoda: Insects > Digestive system > Gut ...
AGCCTACACAACACAACAAGTACTCGCTAGCTCCTGAAGATGGACGTATTAACGTCTGAAACATGTTGAGCAATATATAATAAAGCAAGTGTCATCTAGTTGGTCAACCTTTATTCAAAAATAAAAAGGCACAAAATAAATCCACACTTATAACTGTAAACAGGCACAAAATAAATCCACACTTATAACTGTGGACCAGCTTTTTGAGAATGTTACACATGATTTGAGAACTGGAACCTAGGAAAAGAAGGGACAATACCTTTGTACTGTCTCCTTCTTGAGTAGTATTTGCTGATGTGTGGTCTATACACAGTGTATCTGAAAAGTGATGAGGTAATCTTTATTATGTTTACTAAAAATATAGCTAATATGCACATGCCATTACATGAGAAATGTCAATACTGCCTCTTTCAAAAGGTAGAAAGGACGATTAGTTAGCTCAGCTCATTTAAAATTACAGTGCAAATTGTAAGGTCATATGAACACATTCAATTACAATGGGGCAGATTTACAACATTAAATTTTGAATTAAACAAGAAAAGGTGCCACTGAGACTGTGAACATGATAAAACATGGTGATGACTTTTATCCTAAGTACAAGTTTGTTACTAGAATTCTCATTTTAAAGAAGGTTAAGACAGTGGTATAGATGAACCAAGAAGCAGCAAGCTCATGATGCACAAACACCAGAAATGGCTGGTCACACTTGTTTCAGAAGATTGTTGTTTGCCGGTGGAATTGGCCATCCAGTTTTAATGTTGGAAGAGATGATAAAGACCATATTGACAGACCATCTGGGTAAACAAAAAATTGTGGCAGATTTGTAGCACTTCCATTTGTGGAAAATGAAAAATTTTGGATAGTGGAAACATGTAAAAATGTTTTGGAAATGGCTAAAAGTGACCCCTCATTTTTAGACTCAGGTGTTTCTGTGGATAGGTGTGGTATTTTGAATACAGCCCACAAAGTACTGAGTGGTGTTCACTGTCGTGTCAACCAACAAAAAATTTGGTTCCAAAAATCAAAAACCAATTGAAGAGAAATCAGTCACAAGGAGTTTGTTACAAATGGAAGAACTGTGAATAGCCAATTTAATTAGAAACTCTGGAATAGCTGTTTCAAAGAATTTGACATGTCAGATGAGATTTTCATGAAAACAAGAAGTGGTTTTGTTGCACAGCAATGCACCTTCTCATTTTGCTTAATGGTTCATAGATTTGTTCCACAGAAAGAGGTTACTGAGATTGAAGCCCACCCCCACACAATTCAGCAAATCTGCCTCTGTCTGACTAACTCTCTCTTTTCAAGGGTAAGAATGAAGTTTAAGTGGAAGTTTCTCATGAGATACAAAACTTCCACAAGAATGAGACTTTCTCAAGGAGATAATTGTGAAAGTCTTACCAGAATGCTTTCAGCAATTAAAAGGGAGGTGTTTTGAGTGTATGAAGTCCCACAGAGACTGACTTAATTGATTTTCACAATAAACTGTTTTTAATATTCTGTAGAATTTTTGTTTGGTTACTTTTCAGATGCACTGCCTTTCAGGCCATTCAAAATAGTTCCAGGACTATTTTGAATGATTTTCATAACACATTATTTTTCCAAACTCTGTTAGGGGCTTTAACATAGACACCAAAAGTGCCTATTACCTTTGTCGTGACCATCTGTCCATCTGTGTGTATGCATCACTGCGGCTCACACAGGATGAATTCCCATGAAATTTAATATCGGGGACTTCTATGAAATGTGTATAGAAAATCCAGATTTGATTAAAATCAGGCAAAAACTTCAGTCACTTTACATGAATAACTAAGTACATTTTATTGTTGCCAGCAACATTAAATTGCCACAATAGTGTTCTCCTGGAGTGAAATGGTATCAGGCTCTTATGAGAGCCAAGGAGGCATAAACTTTATTTGAATGCACCACAATGTCACATTGTACATACATTGCCTGTCTCGTTTTAAAGAATTTTTGTCACATTAATTTTCAGACACACTGTGTACATGGGATTAGAACATATTTTCTAAAGTCAATTCTAAAGGGTTTTGACAGTGGTATATTACATGAAGTTATTGTCAGATAATATCACGTTTACATCTCCTGGCCCTGTCTTTGGTAAATGAGATAGTGCAAGCAGGGAAGAGAAGTATACTGAAATATACTTAAAAATAATGTGAAAACATAAAGATATTTGGCCACTATGACTCTCAGAACTATTTCAGTAACCCCAGTGTGGTTTTGGGAAATAGAATTGTGAGAAATGCATAATTATTTATCTGTAACATGGTCTTGCTGCTTTAACCTATACTGAAAATGTCTATATAAAATTGTTTTCAGAACAGTATGTCTTTTATATTAATATATTGTATTATATTATGAGCATTTACTGATAATGCTAAAGAGTGATTCTGAAGAGTGATTCCATTAAAATTATTTTGCTAACACACAGTGAAGACTAATTATCACTGGTATCACAATCTATACATTTTCCAAACCACAGCATCAGTGTAACAATATTTACATTTTTTTAGCATCAGAGTTCACTGACATATTTTCAAAAGTACACTCACTACACTCTTTGTGTGTCTTGAAGTTTTATAATGTACAGCATTTTATGTAGCAATTGGTATGTAAGTAACTCCATGGAGTAGAGTCCTTCTTGAGAAGCTAACAGGTCCTCAGTCAAGAAATTCCCTGCATTTTATGGGACCACAAGAGCCCATCATCTATCCCTATCCTGAGTGAAATGAATCCAGCATTATGTAATGTTACACAGAGTCTCAGAGCACTTGGTATATAGTTTAACTAATTCCATTTCAGTGTTTACTGAATTTTATTGCACAGTTCTCATACTGAGAAAATGAGATGTACATTTGAAGGATTGTAAGTGCCTTAGAGGTTGAAGTTAATATGAGTAAATAGGTAGACCACTTGAAATGGCAATCACTGTAGTTGATGCCTAGAATCTCTTTCTGGCAGGCAGTTACAGCCTTTGTTCAGGCTTTCATCACTCGCAGATCAGCCAGCTGTTGCTCCACTGCCATTAATAAGAAAATTGCCCTCTTCCCTTTTAGCTCTGCTATATCAGCTTTGCTATGCATTGTTATAGCAGCACAAGTCAGTTGGCAGGCCAACATAAACACAAAATGTACAAGTACACGTGGAATTACAATCCCATTTAAAGGACACTTCCAAGAAGGATTAACAGATGGATGGGTAGGACTGCCCTTGAAGAAACCACCTGATAATGGGAAAATTGGTCCGTGATTTAGAAGCAGAACATAAAGTTCTATCACTTGATGTCAGCCATGTACCTTAGAAGCTATTAGTTCTGCTGTTAAAGTATGACAGCATGTGACTGGTTCATTATAGAGTAAGAGTGGGCTATTAGTGGGTTAAAGTGACATGGCTGATTTTGGTTATTACTGTGTTGTTATGTGAGGGTCAAGTCTTGGTTTCCTATTGCATCTTCCATGCTTATGCCAGTAACAAAAACTGAGTTAAAATTCTGAGTTTTGTCATTCTAGTTTTTTAAGAATGTTTCTGTTAGAGAATATTGCATAATTCATTTTGCACATTTAAAAAAATGGAAGTCAACACCACATTTTGATTTTAAAACGTTTTATGGAACTATGGAGCGGCTAAGCATAGCTTCCAATAGACTGTCAACAATTGATGGAACAGCCTCTCCCCACTACCATGTTCCTATCCTTAGGGGAAAAAACCTCCAGCTGACAACATTAGTAAAAAAATACATAAAATCATGAGTAGTTTTTACATCTCCAGAAGATATTCTGTGTTCTAATAATTCAATATAACTTCCAGTTTCTTTATATACTTCAAACATTCACTAGAAGGCACCTCATTTTAGGAACAGTGGAATTCGAACACTCAAACACAGTACAAATTAATGTTAAGAAAACTATAATTATACATGTTAATTATGTGATGAGCCTTAAAAGAAAGCTACAAAAATCCTAATATAATTTTCGTATAAATCTCAGTGCTCACAATGAAGTTTGAAGTTCAGACCAATGAATGCACACAATTTATTAAAGTCAAAATATTACAACAGATCAGCTCCTATATGTTTTGGGCCTCACAGGGCATTCTTCAGGGAGCACACAATTGTACAAAACCATTCCTTAATATTTTCTGCACAACTCTAGCCACTACATAGATATCACATACTGAGTAGTTTTCGGTAGCTGTGTGCAGGAAACATTAAGCAAATGTTTTGTACACGTGTGTTAAAAAATGCTGGGCCTGTGAGTCCTGAAGCATGTAGGAGCTGGTGTGTTGTAATATTATTGTGATTTTAATGAAACTGAGTTCATTCATTGGTTTGAACTGTAATAATTGAATTGTAATGCATGGAATGGAGAATGTGAAATTTGAAGCAAAACTTAAGTTCCTTTACATCAGCTATCAGAAAGTCACACATTCCACTAAACATGCACAATAATAAATACCCATTGTGAAGGAACACAGAAAGTTATTGCAGCAAAACTACTAGATTGACTGAGAAGATTACTGTGGCACCTAGTAGTAGGAAGCTGTACTACTTGGGTTCTCACTCTTAACAGTGAGTTCAGGAACTTTTGTGTATGCCTTTGACTACTTTCAAAATTTTGATCTATTCAACATAAAAGAGACTTTTAAAAATTAATGTATTTAAGACAGTTTAGTAAGAGCAGTTCAGAGAAGAACAGAACTGTCAGGTATTTCACTTCAGCTATAAGCATTTCCAATAAAGGCATGACAGAAGGCTGTCATAACATGTCTGCTATTATCTGTGCCTTAAAAACGTTCACATGCATGGAATGTTTCATGTTTTCCTTGTGTCACTGCTCAATCTGGTAAGTGCTCTTCCAATTAAATACAAACATATTTAATCCTTCATACCTGTGTATGTCCAGTGATCATGAGGCGAATGGTTCATAATTTAAATGCCCAACATTGTCTGCATTTTCATACATTAAGAACGGTAGGAGACAATTCATTTTCCTACATTTTATAGTGCTTTATTTACTACAGAGTGTTAACTTAAAACTTCTTGCTGTATACAGACCTATGCACCACAGACGTGCCATGAAAATTGGATGTATGCTTTACAGGATTTCTTAACATCCTGAGTTAGTTCCAGTGTTTCATCAGCAACATTCAAAGTTTACATATATTATATCCTGTCAGTATTATTTCAGTTTATTATTCTAGTATTCAAGGATGTCATCGTTTCAATGAGGTCCATCAAATACACTTCAGATTGTAAGATTTAATTTGCATTATGACCAAAAATGTGGTCTGGTGGCAGAAATTATTGTGACTTAAGAAACAAAGGAAGTCACTCTGACCCACTACAGCAGTCAGCCAAGAACTTAAAAGCAAACAAAAGCACAAATGTAACACAAAACAAATCATGTCATTAATCATACAAATTTGCTCTGTGGAAGATACTGGCAGCCTGGCTATAAAATTGGGCATCTAATAATGAGTGCCCATTCTGCCCACAGCATGCCGATATGAGAAGGGGGCGTGGAGTGAGTGCTCATCCCAAAACCAAATGACACGGAGTGACAGCTTAAAGGCTAACAGCGACCCCTCATGCGAACAGAGCCGACAGATCACTAAGAAGTGTAAAAATAAGGGAGCTAAGAGCAGCAAAGGTAACATCCACCCAGTACCCTCCAATAAGATAGTTGCAATCATACATAGACCTCAGGCATCACTTACAGAAGTCTTAGTAAAGGTGAAATAGGGAATTTGCATGTTTATAAAGTAAGGAACTCTTTATTTTCCTACAATTTGCCACATTTAAGCATGGCTGATGCATGAATTTGAAGCCCAAATGTTTTCCTGCAACATGATTAGAGGTAAGTACAAACTATGTTATGTTTACATGAAGCTACATGGTGAGCAGACTGTTGACACAAGAGTTGCACATGGAATAGGGCAATTTCAGAGAAATCATACTGCACAGTCAACCATGTTGAAACTGAATAAAATGCCGTAGGTTCACAGATATCATGAAATGATATAAGGACTAATAAAGTCTGACAAGAGCAACACACCAAGTGAGATTTATCACTGAATCTGTGCAGTCTAGATGACATGCCTTTGTCAAGTGTTTGATATCTGCATAATCTGTATGATTTAAATATGCCAACAGTAACCAGACAGCAGCATAAATCATCAAATTCTAGGATGTATAGTTTCATTTATACTCCACTCTCTTCATTTATGTTAGTGCAGAACGTTTTAGGTAGCACTCTGGTTTCAAACTATCATTATTTTCTTTCTTCCTTCCTTCTTTCTGTCACAGTAGTAGAGTATGTCCTGAACTTATTGTGAAGCTCATACTTGTTATTGATTGTAAGTACTGAATTCTAACATATTTGTGTCAATTAGTAACTCTTGTATTATGACTTTCTCACCGATTTTGATTTTGTCATATCAGTACATCAGTTTATTTCTCAAATAGTTTTTTTGATGGTATATAAACACAATGCTCTAATTCTTTCATGTGGAATGTAACTGGAGAGTTCACACTAAACAGTTACAACTTAAAATGACTCATTAATTACAGAAGGGAGTAAATTTTGACTCTGAACATCTTCTGTAAACCCATTTATTTTTAAATTAATTTACTTAGTACTTTGTTAAATAACTTCATATAATAAATCTTTATTGAACAATCAGTAACTTTGAAACTTCAAAAGGAGTTTTCTGACAAAGAATCAGAGGTGTCCTCCTCATCATTACTTCCTGACAATATTTCATATTTTGTAATCACATACAATCATGATTATGTTAGTGGCAATTTGAACATTTCATTTTATTGTTTTTGGACACACTGCCTGAGCCATTTGCATTCTGTATTCTTATACCTTGTTCCTTTAAGGTCCATTTGATCATTGTTCTATTTCCTTAGCCAAAGTGTTCATATAATGTTCTTAATTAATTTGTAAAAAAAGGTAAATTCTTCCCTTTCCATGCCCATGAAGGGATAAAGAGGGAGCAAAGGAATAGCTCCACTCATTCTTAACCTGTGCACTAGGTAGAGGTTAGTGGTTACTTCACACCACACCCCCAGGAAAGAAGCATGTCACCCACTGAATAGGAGGCAAAGAAAATATCTTGCCTTACTTGGATTTGAACCATAGATTGACTTGTCCATAGCTTAGGTATGCTTATGTTTATCTATGTACCAAATTTCACCTGCCTTGCTTGAGTGGATGATTAGTTACTGCCAACAAACTGAAAGTTAAAGAAGAGTTTGGAATGACTGCCATGTAGTTTTAAATTCTACAAAGTCTGAACTCAACAAAAGTAACTTATTTTTTGAAGACATTTCAAAACCTTAAATTAAGCATTGCTCCCAAATGGCATAACATTCATACAAAGTCATGAATATTGGTCTGATGATTCAAAAACTGATAGGAAGGCATACACACACATATCTCACTGCCCTTATCAGCTTACGTCTTCATGCATGAGTGAAAACAGACTAAAGCATGAGTGTAAATAATGAGGAGTCATCACCAAATTCACATATTAGACCCTTAAGATTTCCTTAGGCCAATGCATCTTCTAATTGATCCTTCAGTATTTCTCATTCCTTGTGGATCATTATTTAGAACCATTTGAATATGGTTTTATTCCATCTATCAAAATTTTTACACCATCTATTTCCTGAGGCCTAAAATTGTCCATATTATAAATTCTACATTTCTGTCATGTTTTATCATTCACCGTCTGATTTCACGGTTCAGTTCCAGCTATGGATTTCAGCAGTTTCAGTTGATTTGTAGGTTCTTGACAGTTCATTGTCATGGTTGGAAAAGTTAGGAAGTAACTTTCAGTAAGAAAATCATTCACAAAGAAGTTTAATGTGAGGTGATTCATTCCCAAAAGCTACATAATTTGCACACAAACATGAGTATCATTGCTGCTTTGGAAAATATGGGTGCTAATGTGGACATCAACAAGGATTGGGAACTTACTAGAGGCAGGTATCTAAATTGAATCCAAAGAAAGTCTGTAGGGCTTAGATAGGTATTAGAAGGAATATCAACTGCTTAGCTCTGGTAATCATGAGGTCAAGCAGCATAAACCACAGTTGGACATGTATTTTAAAAATTATTATATACAAGGTATCAAACCGAATTGCATTGTTTGCAGAATCTGTGCCAAGGGAATGAACACCATCCCAACACAACTTACTTACTCCATGGAGCAGAGTCCTTCTTGAGAAGCTAATCGGTTCTCAGCTAGTCAAGAATTTCCCACATTTTATGGAACCCGAAGGTTCATTACCACATTCACAAGTACCTGCCACCTGTCCCTATCCTGAGCCACGTCAATCCAGTCCATTCCCTCATATCCCACTTCCTGGAGATCCATTTTAATATTACACTCCCATCAATGCCTGGGTCTTCAAAGTGGTCTCTTTCCCTCGGGTTTCACCACCAAAACCCTGTATACACCTCTTCTCTCCCCCATACGTGCTACATGCCTCACTCACCTCATTCTTCTCCATTTGATCACCTGAACATACTGGGTGAGGAGTGCAGATCATTAAGCTCCTCATTATGTAGTTTTCTCCACTTCCCTGTTACCTCGTCCCTCCTAGGCCCAAATATTCTTCTCAGCACCCTATTCTCAAACACCCTCAGCCTATGTTCTCCCCTCAATGTGACCAACCAAGTTTCACACCCAAAAAAGGCAAAATTACAGTTCTGTGTATCTTAATCTTTAAATTTTTGGATAGCAAACTGGAAGACAAAAGATTCTGCACTGAATGATAGCAAGCATTCCGTGACTTCAATCTGCTCTTAATTTCTTCCTTAATAGAATTTTGATTTGTTAAGGTTGTTCCCAAATATTTGAACTCTTCCACCATTTCAAAGGCTCTATTATCAGTCTTCATATTGTGACTTCGTCCTGCATTCTGATCCAGAGACATGACATGTACCCAGTTTTATCAGTATTTACTTCTAGTCCAATCTCCTTACTAGCCACTATCAAAGCTTCTGCATTTTCCATTATAGTATGTATGCTTCCTCCCAGTATATTAACATCATCAGCATAAACCAGAAGCTGATGTGTACTATTTAATTTCAAGCCATCCTGGTTTACCTGAACCCTCCTAATGGCATACCCTAAAGCAAAGTTGAAAAGCAATGGTAATAAAGCATCTCCTTGTTTCAAAACATTTCTAATAGGAAACATGCCAGACAAATGATTGCCTACCCGGTCTCTGTTATAGGTTTCATTTAGACACATATTTATTAGCCTTACCAGTTTCATGGGAATACTACACTCAATGAAAATTTTATACAATACCTCCCTCCTAACTGAATGATAAGCCTTCTTGAAGTCTATAAATAGCTGATGTACTGCTTCATTGCCATTTTTTCTCAAGTATTTGATGAATGCAGAATATATGATCAATAGTCAATTTGTTGCATTGAAATCCACATTGATGATTCCCAATAATATCTTCTGCATATGGTTTTAACCTTGACAGCAGGATGTTCGATAAAATTTTGTACATAGATGACAGACGTGATATGCCTCCATAATTACTACACTCTGTTGTATCGCCCATCTTATAAATAGATACCATGACTGACTCCTTCCACTCCTCAGGCAATTCCTCCTTATTCCAAATCGAATTAATACACTAGCGGATCTCAGAGTGAATTATTCTACCTCATACTTAATCAGTTCTGCTGGGATTTCGTCAATACCTGTTGATTTGTGTCTTTTTAGCTTTTCAATAGCCATCTCAACCTTAAAGGCACTCGGCTTAGGCACTAGTTGTTCTGCTTGTGTATTTCTTTCTGCCTAACATCACTAACCCCATGTACATTGAACAGCTGAGAGGAACAGTTCCTCCCCTAGCCAAAATACTGTGGGAGTCTATAACCAAATCACCCTTCTTAAAATCACTGAGGTATGAAAAATGTATGAGCTTGAAATAAACAACAGTAACAAGAAAACAACTTATTGAAGGGTGATAATGGGAATTTGCTTGGAGATTTCCACAGGACTTTAAATAGATGGAAAAATTAATTCTGTCAGCTGCTGTATGACCATTGAGTTAATAATGTTAGGAAGACAGACATGTGGACAGCTAAGCCATAGATAAGAAAGCATTACCTTAAAAGTATAGGTAAAATTGCTCTTATGTCTGAACACCAAGCCTTGGAGGTGTAGAGGGAGAGTGCAAGTAAAGCTTCCTCTCTCTCACACACAAACACACACACTTCCTAACTCTGACACTGTTGTGTAGATCAGTGGTCAGTTTCACTCCATATTTTTTTGCCCCTGGGAAAGTCCCCAGCACACCATGGATATAAACCTGGGTAGGCCCCTACTAGGAAGAGAACCCTAGTCATTCAGCCCACAGATACTTCCATCAATGAGTAACCTATCTCATGGCATTAAATGTTGCTAATGTTAAACGAGTTGGTGTAGCATAGTTGGTATTGTGGCTAAACTACAAGCTGGACATCTGGAGAATCATGGTTTGATTCCTGCCAGGGGTAAGATATTTATCTCTTCTCCAAAGCGTCCACACCAGCTCTGGGCCCACCCAGCCTCGTATTCAACCTTTATATTTTTTAGGTGGGGGTCCACATGAAGTCATGTGGACCCCCATATGATGTCATATTGCATTGCCATTGTCATATTACAGTTAAATGGACAGTGTAAGTCAAGTTTACAGAGCCTGCATTTTGTCTTTTCTCAGGTGCACGACGTAACAGAGAGTAATCCATATGAGCAAGGGTCCAGAACCACGTCAACATTATTCTAGCTTATTGCAAGAGTAAACATTTCATCATACTTCATTCCAGTCCTCAGTTTCCAGTTTTCATCAGAAAGCGTTCAGCACAATATTATCAAGAAGTCAGGAGAGAATACTTCTGGCAATATGAAGAAGGGGTGTCCAGGAACATATTAGGAATCATGTTTGTTCACATTTTTCATATAAAACCAGTACATGTAGTCACTAGGACTTACAAAAAATGTTTGTATGTTCACCACCTTTATATTCTACTCCAACTGTTGAAAATATATTTGTGGAACAACAGGACCCAGAATATGGACTAATTTATTTGCCAGTACCATGAGTATAGTTATTGTTCTTGAACAATCAGCAGTGATCCAGTACATTTGACTTCCGGCTTGCAGGAGGTCACACAACAGTTGTGTGTAAACTGGTCTAGAGAAGTAATTTTGGGTGTTTAAAAAATGTGTGCATTTATCTCATTGTATTAATTATTCACAAATGAGTAAAGTGTTTCTTAAATAATAATTACAAAGAATCCCATTAGATAAAAATGCAGTAAGAATTTTCTCAATCCCAAGTTTTAATTTCTCATATTTTTAAATGCTGTATCAAGTAAATGTTTCTTATATATCTATGCTACTTCTAACAATTTTGAAGAGTGTGAAAATAAATCATCCAAGTGGCATTGTCATTTTGTAGTTAAATCATGTTTTCTTCCATGAGTTTCATGTTATAGTATACGTGGTAGATATGCTGGCTAGAAACTATAATTTAGCACAATATCCTGTGCTGAGGTACTGTTCTTTATGATTGAATTAACACACAATAGGGCCAGAAACATGAATCTGAGGTTTTAACATTTTACTATCGATACAGAGGAAGAACAAACATTTTCAAACATAATTTCACCACAGGGCCATCAAACTGAAGTGTCTCAGTTTCTGAATTTCTGGTGTATTGTGAAACATGTAACAATGTACATTGTATTAGTATCATAATCATATAAAGGGAATTAAATGTGGGGCGTACAAAACATTTTGATGGATTGTAACTGTAATAAAAAATTGAGTATAATAAATATGACCTTTTAAAATCGATTGTGCTGGGACTTGTTTTAACTGTCTGCATGGATGAGAGTCCTTTTTGAGAAGTGAACAGTTTGTCAGTCATTCAAGAAATTATTTCTTGTCTCTTTTTAAACATGCGCACCATTTCTCTGTCATTGGACCCTATATGGAAACAGCTGAACCAGTCCACACAATCCAGTACTTTTTTTGTAGAACTTTTTTTAATATTATCCTCAAAACTCTGCCTCTCTCCCAATGTTCTGTTCCTTTTTGGATTTTCAACTTAAAATTTTCATGTTTGTCTAATCTTCTTATATCCTAAAAATCCTAATTGTCTTGCCTCTTTATATCCTCAAGTATAAGATAAGGTAAATTTGTCATTAAAAATGTGATGACTTTAGATGGTTTTCAGTTAAACCAATTATCTGATTTATTCAGTGTTGCAGTGTCTACTATATAAATTAACTGACATACGGAATGGTAAAAACTAAAACCATGTTATATAATTACATCCTGTAAGGCATGGTAAAAAGTTTCAAACTTCTCAAATTCACAGGTGTGATAAATCTGGTATAAGGCGTTCTTAATTGTTTGTCACTACAGTCTATCACTCATCTTGCTTACACATGTTGCCACATTGTCAGTGGTGTGTAATAACATGTGTAATGGAGACATGTTGATCCAAAAGGGATTATGTATGCCTACTGATAAACGACTGTGAACCCGATATACCAGATTCATGAAACTTGTGAATTTTACAAGTTTTAACATTTTATCAGCCTTGAAGTATTGTAATTCTATATTATACTTTTAGTTTTTACATTCCATACTTCTGTTAATTCACATTATGAACATTGCAATTACCAAAATATCAGTGGTTTTCCAAGGTTATGGGGAACCTAAATAAGCAATGCTAAGAGGGCATCAAAACACACGCTAGTAGTTTTGTGGCATTATATCTATGTATAAAGATTATTGGAAACTTTAAAAAGTGAAGTTTATACACCTGTTAAAGCACATGTTATGCAGCGCTTAAAGAAATTTTACTTTGAATAATCCTTTGCATGTACATTCACCTGGCTCTTTTCCCACATTCTGAAATGTCACTGTATGTATATAAAACACACAACACATGAACATGTTTAACACATATTCACACAAAAGCTAAAATGAACAGATTTAGTGCACTATAAATGCTGAAGATTAAGAAACGTGGACTCTTTCTTCACTTAATTACAGAAAAAATGTATTATTTTGTGACTGCACAAAACCCTCAGTCAATTCAAGGGCTGAGGCACTGCTGACGTGGTTTTTCAGCAACACTTTTGGTTCATTCTCACTATCTAATTTGACTTGCCCTAATGCCCTTTTAAAACTTTTAATGTAGCTCAGCATTTCATAACCTGAATTAACACTCGACATCAAACCACTGTGTGATGTTTTCACTATAAAACACAATCATACAACTCTAAACTGTTCTACTCAGACAGAAGAGAAGGATCCACCTATGTTCTTGTTTTGGAAATGGTGTTCGAATTGGCTGCTGGACTGTCTTCATATTCACACCCCATTAGCATAACAGCACACAGTAATCTTCAGATGACTCGATTGTTGGCCAGATATGTAACATTCAGAATGAAATACTAATGTCCTTCTTATGAGACACTTTTACAATAGATCAATCATCAGAGTTATATTTTTGTTAGGGATTTGGATTTAATTTCTTTGAGAGATATTAAAAATTTACTGCCAACTCTGTATGAACAAATTTTCTGCTTGTGTACTAATCTATCAAATGCCATTTGTCTTAAGAAGTCACTTGTATCTTCCATTCCTGTCACATCAAAAATAAATTTGATTGGCCCACATTATTTCAGAAAAAGAGAAGACAGGGTGGTCTTTGCTGATTAAACCATTCAACATTACTTTGTAAAATTATTCATTAGTTGTTTTTATTACTTCTTCCTTTGATAAGCCACTGGTGACATCAGAACTGTCTGTGTAATTTATTACTCAATTTTTATTTTTCCTACATCATATTCCAGTACCATATTTTTGGTGAAACTTCCTTCATGAAGCTTCAGTATTATTTACAGTACACATTTTATTGTCAAAGTGCACATATCTTTGCCATGTTTAACTTAAGACACATATGCATATGTACACAACAAAGTAGGGTAAAGGTAAAGATAAAATTCACCCTAGTACAAGCTATCTAGGCCCAAAGGGGGAGTAGAAGTATAGCGCTACTCTTTCTTTAACCTCCACATTAAATGGGGGTGGGTGGTCGACACCACGCCCCAGCTGCTTTACCTCCAGAAATGACACGGTACCCATTGCATAGGAGATATGGTGGGCCTCAGGGCCGGTTTGGATGGGTGTGGAAAATCTCATCCCCACTGGAATTCGAACCCCAGACCATCAAGCCATAGTGAGTTGCTCTATCACCTATCTCAGCGCACAAAGACTTAAGGCACAGTATGAATTTCACAGACACTAGGAATCAGGATCCAGTACACAGCTAAGTACACTTCATCACAATTTTTACAGCTCTTTGACAACATATATTCAAAGAGGTATTAGTTGAAAAGAAAATAATAAAATTGTCATTATTGCCAAGACTGCCTTGTAAAAGGATTTAAATGGCAGGTATGGGAAAAGCAGCAAACTCCTACACATTGTATTTTCAGGAACCTGTCACAAACTAGAGTTATATATATATATAAATAAACAAACTGATGTTAATATAAAACTTCTCAAAACTTTGGTTTCAGCAGAGTAGTATTATATACATTGTGTAATGTAGTGACATTATCAGACAAAGAGAGTCTGTGCAGTGAACACTCTAATTAAAACCCATGATATGAGTTTTGTGATTAAGGGTCAGTAAAAGTGTAATGCTGATAAGGAAAACAGAACTTTGACCTTTGTCATCTAAACAATGAGCAAAATATCTGTTTTGGGTTATGGTCAACAGTAATACATAACCAAGGATGAGTTCAACTTGGTTGTGTTTGTCTGTTATAGAACTTACATTACTGGCAGTATCTTCACAAACCTCCAACAGCAATGAAATTTTTACAGTAACCAGCTTCCAGAATGTTACACGTTACACTCCTACATGGGACAGCCTTGATTCCAGACCTCTGCCTCAGTGGTACGATGAAGCTAAGTTCGGAATCTTCATCCACTGGGGTGTGTTTTCTGTGCCAAGTTTTGGTTCTGAATGGTTCTGGAATAATTGGCAAGGTACTAGTATTACATGTTTTGTCATTCTTTCTTTTTTGTAATACCTACTTCAAAATCAGTTCTAATATTTAAGTGTGTCAGTATAACAAGAAAGGCAATGTACATTTAACATAACACTGAGGTGCACTCATGCAACCATTGTTACAGTGGAAAAGCAGTAAGTATTACATATTACAAGTGTGTATTTTTAGCCTTAGGTATTGAGCATGCAATGTGCATGTGCCATATTGTCGATCTGTGACCTGCTGGCATAAATACTGGGCAATTTATATAAAGACCTAAGTAAGATTTTATTTCATATTTTCTTACCTCCATTTCAGGACAGAAAGTTCCACAATATGTGGACTTCATGAAGAAGAACTACCCTCCAGATTTCACTTACCAAGATTTTGCAAGAGACTTCACAGCAGAATTTTATAACACTGATGAGTGGGCAGAAATCCTTCAGGCTTCAGGAGCAAAGTATATTTCATTATATATGGTTATACCCCACTTAACATTGGACGTATATTCCATACAAGTAAAACATAGAGTGAAGCAATTTTTCCCACAGTAAAGGTAACAGTAAAGATGTCCCTATGCATGCCATAGGGCATATGGTGGAGTGAAGGTATAGCACCACACATTCGTAATCTTGGCTGTAGGAGGTGAGTGGTCAGCTTCACGCACCTGCTACTTTACCCCTGATGAAAGACCCCCACAGTACACATTGAACCCAAGCTGGCTGGGCCCCAGAACTGATCTGGATAATTCAGAGTAAAAAAGAACTCTTATCCCTGCCAGGAATTGAACTAAGGTTCTATGATTGTCCAGCCCCTAGTCAAATCACTATACTGGTATGCTATCTCAGCTCCAAACTTCTACCATTGTAATTCCTGTAATAGTTAGGGATATATACCTATTGTAATTGTTCTCACAAATTTTAGAGCAACACTATGCAGGGAAGCACTTATATGGGTAATGGTACGGTACTTAAAGATGTATCTTCTATGCTACGCACGATCTGAGAAGCAAAAAATGGTAGATTTTATGTGTATATGTTTTACAAATACAAATTACGAAGGGCGGCTGATAAGTAATGCACACAGTGAAATATCTAGGAAAAGAGACCATATATTTAAACAAACTAAAGTAGGAAGTAAAGTACAATATTTTAGCTACAAATTGACATACTTATTTTTCGACATAGTCGCCTTGTCGTACAATACATTTTTCCCAACGTAAAACAAGTTTACGCATGCCGTCAATGAAGAATTCAGGAGTTCTTTGTTTGATCCACGACGTCACAGCTTGCTTCACTTCATCATCTGAGGTGAAATGAGTCC
>Ga0123354_10007486_pt1 | contig 16441 bp, 8 predicted proteins | sample TergutLab28metaG_2_FD_97872 | JGI IMG/M metagenome (GOLD analysis project Ga0123354, IMG submission 97872) | Labiotermes labralis P4 segment gut microbial communities from Petit-Saut dam, French Guiana - Lab288 P4 | ecosystem: Host-associated > Arthropoda: Insects > Digestive system > Gut ...
GGGGGGGGGGGGGGGGGGGGGGGGTGGGGGGGGGGGGGGGGGGGGGGGGGGGGGGGGTCGTTGGTTGTTGGGAAATTCAGTCTCTCAAATTTTTGAGCTGGCACCTAGATTCAAAGAAAATTTGTTATTCTCTGTTACAGGCAAAGACTGAAATCAAGACTTACTGACTCTGACAATAATAAGTCCAATGCTGTTACTCCGAACCATGCCAAATCTCTTGTGCTAGTGTTGATAAAAACAATAATCTAGTGCCAATGGCCAGTACTACTAACAATGCCCAACATATCTCCATCAATACAAGCAGGTTTTTGACCAAAATTATTTTTTATAGCACCATGAAGTAGACAATACCCAAAACTGGATGTCTGCTCACATCGTCTTCAGTGTCAAGAGGGCGCAGTCATCACTGACAATGGCCGAACAATCTCCAATACTGCTCCATTGTGGTCTCTGACCATAATACAAATATTAACACATCACACAAATAATAATACAGTACTGGGCTACTCACATTGTATGACATCCATATCCAGTCTATCAATGCAGCTAGCACCGACTGAAGCTGAAAGAACAGGAAATAAAATTACATACACTTTCTGCACTATGCTTCACTTTCCTCACACAAATATGTATGGCAAATTAACAACGTAATGGTAGAGCCCAAAAGAAGAGCTGTCCACGTGCAAATAAAGATGGAAACTAAAAGAGAACTTGTCCATGCTTTGTTTGTGGCAACTGCTTGAATCTCAGCAGGATGAAGAGAGAGAGAGAGAGAAACAATAACACATCTCTAGACGTAACAACACATGACAGAGGGCATATGTGCTACAATCAAACAGTCTGCAGCCTGAATTTATTTAACAAAAACAATGATGACAATTATCTTTTAATCTATGTTGTTTGGTTCAAATTAGTTTATGTGGGAGTTTACTGAGCCCAGTGATTCTGCCACTGCTCAAAACATTTCATAAAGCTCTTTGTTTCAAATTCAGCAAGCATGCTTTCACAATTTTCCTTGATTCACAGTAACATTAAACTCCTTCACATTAATGAGGTTTTAAGTTCTGGGAAAATAAATTTACAAATCTGGTCAGTAAGGAGGATGAAGAATAATAACACTTTTGTTTTTAGCCAGATATTCTGGACAAAGCAGAGTGAAGAGGTACAGTGTCATGGTAGAGAAACCAATCCTCCAGATTCCATTTCTCATGTTGTTTTCATCACACATTTTCACGCACGAATTGAAAGGTGTCCATGAAGTAATAATGGTTTACCGTGTGTCCTTCAGGAACAAATTCATAAAGCAAAACTCCGTGAACAATGAAGCAGCATTCATGTTAAATAAACTCTTCTCGCACTATGTAGGCATGGAGATGATGATGGACTCTTCAATTGAGATGACTGCTGCTGCGTTTCTTGGCTGCACCCATAAACCCAGGTCTTGTCAGCACCTGTTGTCATCTTGGAAAGAAATTCTGGTTCTCTTTCCAGCCGCTCTTGAATGTCCTGGCATGTTTCAACAAAATTCTCCTTCTGCTGCTCACTCAGCTTGTGGGGCATGAAATTGGCAGCGATGTTCACACAGTCTTTCAAAACGCCTTGACTGACCCAAATAAAATCCCCAACATGGTAGCAACTGCTAACTGCAGAAAAATATTTTGTGGTTTAAAGAACAGAATTTTCCTGAAGATGAACAGACTGGGTCAAAAAATGTGGGGCAGTTGGGGAGAAGAAAGGAAAGTGTTGCATTTTCAATTGCAAGTTTATGTTTCTTTCCAGTAATACCCGCACTACACGCAGTGCTTCAGAACTGTGCTCTTTAACTTGCCACTTACATGACTGGTGGCAAAATTAAAAATATCTGCAAGATTTTGCATTACAAAATTACAAGGTATACTGTATGCGAAAAAAAAAAAATTGGGCCATTATTTTATCTGGCAACCATTGGCTGCCACTTCCAGCTCAATTGTTATATTAACACAACCCTCTCAGTCAACTGCCTGAATAAGCAATACAATAGCAGCAGCAGAAAGTGACAAAAGATAGCTGTTAAACTAAGTAGCCCGTATAAAGCGTCATGAACATTTATTCTCATACTGAATACCCAGAGCACAGATTGCAGTACAAGCACATAATATAAAAACTTACATATATATAGTATCCTCCAAGCAGCCAGAGTCCAAATACCAGCTGAAACAGGATGGCGAGCCCCATACTTGCAAGCCATGGAATCATCATACCTCGATTGCTTTTTGCTATGCCATACACCATCAATATGGAGAATGCAATGAGAAGCAGGAAGTAGAAGATAAATATGCCACCCCATGTCTGCATTGCTGCAAAAAAATTCATAGTGTTGGCTTTCAGTAAACAGTACCACTGTGATCAAACAGTACGGTGAATGCTACTGCCAAGTGTGATCCAACGGAAAGGCGGGGATCTTCAATAAGGGAAGCGGTGCATTAACCTTAGTAACAGTGTGTGACAAGTTTCAACTTGTTTGGTGCAGTCAGTCAGTTGTGAGCTACGGTTAAGAGAAGGTGTGTTATAAAGTGTGCCGTAAATCATGGATCATGAACAATGCATTAACATGAAATTTTGTTTCAAACTGCAAAAAAGTGCTTAAGAAACACACAGAATGTTAAAATTAGATTATGGTGATGCTGCAGTGACCATAAAGACGGTTTACAAGTGGTTTGAGCGATTTCATGATGGTTGTGAATCGGCTGAAGATGAGGAGAGATCAGGACGTCCTTCAACATAAAAAACCGAAGAGAATGTTGAAAGAGTAAGCGAAAGATTTAATCAAACAGGCGATTGACTATTAGGGAAATTTCTGAGGATACGAACATCTCTTATGGTTCCGTTCAAAACATTTTAACAACAGTTTTGAACATGAGGACAGTGAGTGCGAAATTTGTTACACGTGTTTTTATGGTCGAACAAAAGCAACAGCGTTTGTCAAGTTCATTGGAGTTGTGCGATTGTGCTGCTTCAGATTCCAGCTTTTTAGGAAATGTCATCAAGGAAGATGAAACTTGGGCCTGTGGTTATGATCCTGAGACCAGGGTTCAGAGTTCTCAATGGAAACCACCCAGTTCTCCTTATGTGTAAAAGCGTGTCAATCAGGATCCAACATCAAGGTGGTGATGATTGAGTTTTTTTACCTTGATGGAATTGTGCAAGCTGAGTTTGTACCCAGGAACGCTACGGTGAACTCTGAACATTATAAGGGCTTATTACAGCGTTTAAGAAACGATGTGCGTAGAAAATGACGTGAGAAATGGGCAAACAGTTTAATCCTCCATCATGACAATGCTCCGTGTCACACATCGCTTCTGGTACAGCAAATTCTGTCAAATAAAAATATTACGGTGTGTCTCATCCACCTTATTCACTGGATCTGGCACCATGCGACTTCTGGCTCTTCCCCAAAGTCAAAATGACCATGAAAAGTAAACGTTTTGAATCAATTCAGGACATTGAGGCAGCCACGACAGCCCAACTTAAGACACTCACGAAAGAGGATTTCCAGAACTGCTTCAGAAAGTAGCAAGAACAATGGGATAAGTGTGTTTGAAGTGAGGGGGAGTATTCTGAGGGGGATTAATGGCAATGTGTCTTTCACTGTAACAATTTTTTTTATTTAAACATTCACCGTATTTTTTGATCACACCTCGTATAATAAGAATCTGAATTGGTGGAGGGTCTGTGCACCACAACCAACAACAATCTTTTCTGTCTCCACATAATTTACTCCATTAGTAAGCCTGCATCTTAGATAAATGCATTATACTGCTAACTGGGGCCATATGATGGTCACTAGCATTCCACAAACAAGTTAATTCCAATTCTGAATGGAAGGTTACATACTGAAGAACTTCACGATTGTCACAGATCATATAATATTGCTGCAGTAGTCAAATCAAAGTAGTTACGATGAGCCAAACATCGGCTAGGCAATAAGAATCATTGTGACAGTAGGCCTTGAAAACCAACCACTTACAAAATAAAGAAAATAATGGGATATGTAATAATAAGATAGCTGTCAGAAAAATGGACTGTTAGGAGGTGAACTTGATTACCCTCAACAAATTTGTATACAATGCTGGGTTTGGTATTGGCAGTGTCAATCACATAGGAACTATTACCAGGGAGCCAGTCAATCAGTGTTATGTCCTCTTCACACAGACAAGGTGTTTTCTAACTTCTTATTGTTCACAAAGGCCTTTTGGCCTGAAGAAACAGTGACACAACCCCAACATGAAGTCACAGTACAAAAGCACCATAGAACAATGTATTTTTTGTGTGGCAAAAACTACCAAAAAAATTTCTTGAACAAAATAAATTCTCACTCCCTCAATATATGGTGTAATGCTACAGAGCTCAACTCTCATGGCACAAATATTCTGACACCTTTGTTTTGTAAGTGCATAATGAACACAATCCACTTTTATGCACAAGATGGTGCAAACAGCATAAACATGGTCACTGCACATTTCAAACATGAGCCCTCTTGTGAAAGAGTCTGTGACAGATTCATCAAAGGTAATTCAATGAATCAATGCTTTAGAACAGAAACAGGCCAGTGCCTCTGGAAACCTTACAGTCTAAGGAGTCTCTTGCATGCACCATGTGAAAATGTTATATCTGTATGCCAGGTTAATGGTTTTGACCTCAAACACTGTAGAAGCCTTTTTTTTTTACAGAATCAATCACTGTCTTCCTACAAAGCAACATCCTGAAAGCTTGTTTGTGGAATGTAGCTTGGGAATCTCTTAGGTTACTACAACAAAGAAGAATATTCCCCCCCTCCCCCACATTTGTACCTTGCATCCTGTTATTATCAACGTTTTTTTATTACCAACTGATGCACAAGAGAATTGTTTTTAAAGGAGTATTAAAATTTACATGAAAATTACAATAGCTCCAACATATTTCGGTGTGATCACCATCATCAGGAAGCATACTGTGTGAGCTTGCTAAAGTTACAATGTTAAAACAATGGGTTAAAATACATCATTGTGGTTAATCTGGTGGTGTGGATGCATATGTTATCAGGTCCTTGTTGCTGCAGTGTTCCGAACAGTGCAGCAGACATACACCAACAAGGGGCTATTGTAATTGTAATGTAAATTTTAACACTCCTTTAAAAAACAATTCTCTTGTGCATCAGTTGGTAATAAAAAACTTTGATAAAAGAAGAATACTTTTTACAAGAATAGGATACTTCTTACATCAACAGGACACCTGTTATATAGATAGGACACTTGGTACATTAACAGGACACTTTGTTACATTGATAGGGCATGTGTGTTATGTTGACAGGACTCTTGTTACACTGACAGGACATTTATTACATCAACAGGAATCCTGATACATTGATATGACACCTGTCACATCAACAGGATACCTATTACAGTGACAGGACACTCATTACACTCACAGGCCTCATGTTACATTTAAAGGACACTGCTTATACCTATAGGACATTTGTTATATCAACAGAACACCTGTTACATTGTAGGAAACTTGCTAATATTGACAGGACTCTTGTAACATTAGCAGAACACTTACATCCACGGACATCAGTTTCAAAAAGTGGACTGTATAGCTGGGTAGACTCGCCTCCAGCCATCATGTATGAAATGAATGTAATCAAGACCACACTAAATGACTGCACAGACAAATGTAAGAAACATAATTAATAATTATAAATCAAACAAACACCAAAAAGTAAGGCAAAAATAATGCCTCTGACTGGCACTGAAACAGGGTATAACCACTTCCTTACAAAACCCTCTAACCTCCCTATTCATTATCACCATAACATCAAACTGACATCACTATCAATCAACACCAAAGTAAGATGAAGAGTAGATACAAGAACTGATATATATATAAAACCCACAACCTCCTGTAAAATTCTATTTGAACAACTGGAGATTTTACCCGTTCCATGCCAGCATATACTTTCATTAACAAACTTCATCATCAAAAAACAGGAAATGAAAAAAAAAAATCATCTACACACAATATTAATACAAGGAATAAGCATCATCTTCATAAACCAAATGCCAGCCTATTGTGTTTTCAAACAAGTACATTCTACGCTATCATAAAAATTTTCAACAGTTTACCACCAAGTATGACAGTCATTACGAATGACGAGGAAAAATTTCAAACAGCCTTAAGAAAATACCTACATACGCATTCTTTTTACTCTGTAGATGAATTTTTTATGTGTAAATATGATTTTTAATACTGTTTTTTTTTAATTTTCATAGTATTTTACACTGTAAACTTGTATATTTATGTCATGTTCCATATCCTGCTGTCTTTATGACACACTAATGGATCCATAAAATGTATGTATGTATGTGTGTGTGTGTACATATGTAAAAAAAATTATAATCTGGATACATTATGACAATATTTGCAGTCAGTACAAACTTCCTATGCCAGTTGATGGTAGAATGCCATCTACTAACTCAAATTTAATTAATTTAAACAAAACTGCATGTATCACTCAGAAGTAACTAGCCACATGGCAAGGTATGTGTTGTGCTATCTCCAGCTTATTTAAGTAAACCCAGCACTTGTGTGCATAAAGTTTTGTGCCAGGTTAAGAAAGACACAAACAGATGACTGTTGCTGACACTCCTGTGTACTGATTTCAACAAAATCTGTGAAAAGTTTATTGAATACATGGTCAAGCACATTTACAGTCATATCTAAACTAGACTTGATGGTGGAGTAATGTATTTGTGAAATGGAAATGCCCATAAACTATTGGTAAAGTTGCCCACACAGAATTTCAACATAATCTACAAAATGGTTCACAGGACACACTGGAAAAACCATGAATGGTCCTACATGAACTCAACTGTCTTATCAATAAACAATGATTAAAAATCAGAACTGCCTAACAGCTTTCAGTAACAGTTTCAGCTACTGACTTTAAAAAATCTGTTCAAATCTGTCACAGGAACACAAAACACTACTTTAAGTGTAACCTTAATTTATTGTGTTGGTATCAAATGGAAACAGAGATACAAACCGCAGTATAAAATGCAACAGCTCTGCTCCCAGTTTTCACATTACTGTTCCAAATACATGGAGACCAGCAAGTCTGCAAAACCACCATATTGTCACAACCTGGCAAAAATAAAAACAACATACACCATATATTCACCTTTATTAAGTTACAGTGTATAATTTATGCCAGTCTACATGGCAAATTAGTAAAGGCATGATGCTACATGTACAATATTCTTCTAACTACACTCACAACTCTATTTTCCAGGTTTCATCATAGAACATATATGGAAATGAAGGAGGTTCAAGTACTAACCACTGATGCAATGTGTAAGGAGGTGTGGATGTACCACTTAACACAGTCTTAACCTCAGGACTGGATGAAAGATGGTGATCAGTTTTGTGATCCAGCAGATGCACCTATTATGCAGAAGGCTAAACAGACTAAAAAGATAGTCTGAGTATGGAGGTTATGTCAGTTATGTCTAACCCTACCAGGAATCATACCACACTACACTTCCAACTCTTAACTAGTTACCTTAACTTACCAAGTTATACACACAATGAGTAAACCGGGTGCCTTTACTGAAGAAAAGTGCAGGAGCATAAGTATGCACAATGTGTTACAATTTTCAAACTGTTTCAAGTTAAATGAAAATGATCAGGCACTTATCGTTGTCCACATCAAACACATTTGACAACCATGATGAATTCAAATATAACACAAACTTTGTAAATTGTCTTCGTTAATTCCGCACTCTACATCACATTAGTTGAATATGAATACCACAAATTCAGCAATTTTATATCATGTAAATATCTATAACTGAACAGATCTGCCACTTCCAGTCCCTTATATTCTGAAACCTTAACACACCCTGCTTTTAACATAACCTAACAAACGTTGAAAAAGTACTTTCTCAAACAACCCTGATGACAGAACAAACTGTATTACTGGACCAAATCTGTTACTGGAAACCCATATTCTTCGGAAGTAATAATAAATGTGTGTAATAGCACTACAATTAATAATACCTGCTACTGTTATCTGTGCTTCAGAGGATCACAGAAACAAATTTTAAAAAATCACATCTTCTTACAAACTTTTTCAACAAAGTCTAATTTTAGGAAAAAGGACATGACAAGAATCTACACACATTACTGTAACTACTATAAGCACAGATTTTTCAAGCGAATAATTACATAAACTAACTTTTTGCCTTCCTATGTTCAACTGAACAAAATAATTCTGAAGGTTTTGTCACTTGCAGCCAAACGAGTTAAGAGCCTTCAACGCTCGTCACAACAACGTATTTACACTATTCACACGCCGCACCCAGACTCTACAGTAGGGCCAATATACTTTCTGTCAAACACTATTCCATTTTCAATAAAAACATGTATATTTTCAAAGGATGAGAGGCTTGAAAGAATGAGATGTACTTACAGCACAACACAGATTGTGGTGCTTTGTATTAGGCTTGGATAATTTTACATACACCCACGCTTAATTAAAATAAATTTTTAAAAAGTTGTTTTTTTTTTGTAACAGCACTCAAATATTGGCTAACCTGAAGCGACCACGCACGATATTCCAAGGTTGATCAAACGGTATGCGACCCATTTCGTGACCACGTGAGACTGTACTTACGGACCTAACCACCAGAGTGCTCTTGTGGCCGTATGTAACGCTACTAGTAGGTGAACATACGTATTCATAACTGACTGTTGGCGACTTTTAACTCTTCGAAGCCGGAATTAAATCTTTGACGCCGGAATAACTACGAGTATACATGCACGTGTACACATGTTAATACCAATTGTTTGGGCGGAATCCATAAGTGAAGGTGGCCGTGAAAAGATATTTTATCTCTGCAGGGGATCATATCCCTGCTGATCTGTTGTGGGTCTTCTAGCACAGCGGTTTCTCATGGAAATAAATCGGGCACATGTTCGTGAACACTCGTATAGAAAACGTATAAACACTGCAAACATGTTTTTTCTTATATTTCATTAATGTAATATTTTAAGTAACAATTTTCTAGAAAAAATCATGAAAAGAATTTTGCATACACTAATATCGGAACATGTCATACTAAAATATTTTAAGTTGTTCGTCAGCACTCTGCGATATGATTGTACCCGTCGCTCTTTAGGATGGTAAACGCTGGTAGGCATATACCGGCAAACCTGTCAAAAGTTGCACGTCTGCCGCTGCATTGAATGATTCGACCATTGGACTACAACAGTTACTGTACCGGTAAACATGTTTTTTTGGAAAGTTAAAAAAATAGTAATATCAACCTCACATTTTTTAAAAGCTAAAGACCTGTAGAGTCTGCGTTTGCACTTGTGCCGTTAAATAAAATACAAATAAATAAGAAAAAGTACAGCGTGAAATTTGTACGAACACACACTTTTTATTCAATTAACATAAAAGAGTTAAAGGTGAAGTTGTCCCTGCCCAAGCCATGACTACATATAGGGGAGGATATATATAACGTCACTCAGGGCTGCAGAAATCCTGGGCGATTACATTTTTACCGCGGCGTCTAATACTTGTGGTTTCGCAGTGTGGAAATTGCGCCTAGAATCCTGAGGTGGTTCCAAGATTTACGGAACATTTGTCTACCCACTATACGGAGGCGAGTGGTCAACTTCAGGTCCCGGCTGCTTTAACACCGACAAAGAACCCCGGTACCCATTTAAAGGGTGTAGCAGGGAGAGACCCAGAGCAGGTCCGAACGCGTGAAAAGAGAAAAATCTCTTGTCTCTTTCAGGACTCGACCACCGGATGAAACGGGGACGGGGAATGAGAATCTTGATAGTTTTAAGCCATCGATGTACTTCCATAACACGACACTGCCACCGTTTTATAAAATGTTAACCCAGATTCTTCTTCGACGATTTCTTAGTGATGGTCTTTTTAGTATACGTCGTTAAGTCTAATTCATTTACTATTGTTTCAGTTTGTTACCGTATACACAACTGCATAATGCGCTACCGGATTTCAACCACAACAGCACGCTTCAACCAGGTGGCTTATCTTCATTTTTGAAGCAGCTACTTTATGTCGTGAATTTTATGAATAAAAAGGCACGAAGTGTGGAAGCTGTGTTAATTGGTGCTAAATTACGACAATGCACAAGCCCATAAACCGATTCTTATCGATGCACAATATCCCACAATGTAGTGCTATTTGATAACATGTGAATAATGCATTTTAAAGTAAGGAACGGAAGCGGTCGTTGTATATTTCAAGCCTGCCTGTATCCTGGAATGCTCCTATATAAACCCATGATAATTGACAGTAAGTGCCTCTGAAACCTGCTAAATGTCACCATTTCGACAACGCTCTGCCCAACGAGGGAACTGTCATAGCTTATAGCTCTGTTGGTTGGTAACTGGGCCACGGACTAGACGTCCGAGTAACAGGGGAATCGATTTCTTTCAGAGGAAAGAGGCTTTGCTCTTCAAAACCGTATCAGTACTGGCAATGGAACCTGCTTTGCAATTTAGTGTGTATATCCTACCGCAAGATATTTCCCCGGGAGGTAAAGCGTCCAGGCCGTGAAGCAGAATAGTTGCCTCTAGTGCCAAAGGAATGAATGCATGGAGCTGGATTTTCACTCCCCATACGCTTTCATGACCTGCTGCTTAACGAAGGACAATGGAACATTTGTATTATGCTCTTCGATCTGCTTTATGTGGCCTTACAGGTGGAAGTGTAAGACAGGCCAGCACACGATTTGTTTGAACAAGCAGCTTGTACGGGTGACATAACGCGCTAGTGCAACAGGCGTACAGTTTTAGCAGCGTTGATAAGCAGCCACTTACAGACAATGAAGGCAATAAAGTCGAATTAAGCGACGTTAACAGACGCTGTCTTTTCAGATGCGATGAAAACGTGGCAACAGGGCTTGATGGCATAAAGGTATTGAGGGTGGGGTGGGAGGGGGAGTGGACTTTCTTTTCATGCGCGCAGCATCTTCCAAATGTTGAGAGTAGAGAGCGACATACACATACGCGCTGTGAAATGAAATAGCCCGGCTGTAGCCTCCAATGGAATGCATGTGTCTTTGTGCCAACAATTCAGCATGTAGTCCGTATAAAAATTGTATCCCACCTACAAGAATTCTTTTACCAGTTACAACCACCACCTGCTTTAATTGACAAACTTAAGTTTGGTATGGAAACTTGCTATCACCTTAATGCTTTAGGGGCGAGAGAGGTGTATGTGCATACTACGTAGATGAACAGTACAGCTTGAGAAGGCAAGTAACTGTGTTTGTCCGTGTCCATGTGTGTGTGTGTGAGTCAGTGCCAAGCGATGGGACAGTGTCAAGGAAGGGGGGTGGGGGAAATCTTACCTCGGTGCTGCCGTGCATACACGGCCAAGCAACTAAAAGTGGATGCGTGCTGGTGTGCGGTTGTTTTGTTCGTGAATCTCTCTGGAATATTGTGCCTTGCTGGCAAGTAGTAAATGTTGTTATCCGATGGAAGCAGTGCGACATAGTAAGAGGAATTAAACACACATACTGTAAAAGCTAATAATGCTTTCAAGTGAGTGATTAAACAAATGAAGGTAATTCGCTGCAGTAATTCCATTGTATTTTCATTGGGGTTTATAACGATTTCCAAATATGGGAACCAAGTTCCAGTGATGAAACAGACAGATTGACTGATTTTGTGTTTTATCCCCGTGTGCAGTGTCGATGGTTTGATGACGATGGCCGCAGTGTGTCGCGGCGCGGTGACCTGATACATTGGAATGTCATCATAGCTGACAGAAATGTCTTGGGACAACAGCAACAGCAGTAACAGCAGCAATGCGAATCCGAATCCACGCTATCGATTGCGGCGACCCATATCGACTTCACCGCGCGCTAGTACATATCCTTTACCAAAAGATGGCACGACAGGGACTTCTGGTGGTCGGCTACACGGAAGTATGGCAAGGTATGATGCTTCTAAACGATGTATCGTACGTCCTGCAAACAGAGAACTGTCTCCGAAATCATTCTGTGTGGTCATCAGATATTTGATTCCAAAGCAGCCAACTTGGAGAGTGTAACTGCTTTCATTTATGTCTTTGTTTGGACGAGGGACGAACATGTTGCATACAGAAATTTGTTAACAGTGGTATCAGCTACGGAGATTATTCACTGTGCCTACAGGATGGTGGTACTAGCAGCATTTGAAATACATTTCAGTAGGGTTGTCAAAAATATCCTAGTGGCGTATTCCGTAATCCGTTTGTGGCCGACTTAGGCTGATTTAGAAGGTACTACGACGCTTTTTTTTTTTAGCAGTGTAGGTTTTGTAGTATGGAATGATTTAATGGCTAAAAAAGTGACAAATCGGTAAGTGTATGGAGCGAAGAACCGTACGAATTGGAGACCCTAGCATCGCAGAATAGCGTGCTCCCAAGTTGCGGAGGGAGGATAGCTCCGCGAATATGTTGAATTAGCAGCCGTGGATAGAGAGTAAGGGACGGGTCTCCAGTTTGGGCTTGAGCGAGTGGCAAACCTTTACATCCTTTAAATCCTTGGAATTTCATAGATGCTGTGAAAGAATCTAAGCAATTGAAAACGGACATGAGATTTGGAGAATGAGCAAAGTATAGGTTCGATTTTAGTGATAATACGGAAGTCATGTGGGCCGGGGGGGGGTGGGGGGGGGAGACACTGAACCGTCAGGGGATTTAATTTTTACAATGGAAACTTTATGGTAGTCATCATCTAGGAACAGGAGTTTATAAATAGGAGAATCATGTCACCAGCCAAGAGAGTAGACTTTGCTGGTGATGGGGTTTCATATTAATAATCCCTTGTAGCTACTTCATGTATCTCACCCCTAGTGAGTCCCACTGACTTGCAACAGTAGTGGATTGTTTGATGCTCAGTCATGTACTAGGTGCGACGTAAAAGATGCATTGAATCGAGAATTTCGAACTGAATTGAAACTCATTCATTGTGAGTAGTTAAACGCTGGCACACTAATTAACTGCGATGATTTAGCTTCAGATTTTTAGTTACCCCAGCGTACATCTGTTGAGTTGTACATCTGTTGAGTTTTAGATATTGTGTTATAAGGAAAAGAACTGGACGTTCTTCAAAGCAGCTGTGTTTACGGAATGTGCGGCATAGTTACCCAGAATGAGAGCGACTTTGAACTTCTCGGCTGTCATCAACTTATCAAATTGTAGCAGCCACGCAGAAATAAGATGAAAGTCATCAACGCTTTTCGGTTGGTCCTGCATTCAACAGACAGTGTATCGGCATGCTTGAAAGCCCGCGGCTTTGCGTACTTTCCTAACACAAGCAATGGCATCTATTTGCAGCCGCACTAACACAAATGAAATACGTCATTCTTCCTTTCGACATTTTACTACCTGAAAAATCTTCACTTTTAAATGCCAGAGTGCGATCAGGTAATGTTTTCCAAGACAGCCCTGTTTCATCCGCATTGCAAATGATACGCGGTGAAAATATGTCCGAAATTTGCTGTAATTTTAGATCTTTCCTTTCGTGTGCCCCATTTCCACGAACAGTAGCCGATTTACAGCACATTTTCTTATTATCTGTGTCAGACACAATATTGTGTATGGTGTTCCATCGATCAGTTCCGGCTGCAGTAATATCTTCATTGACGGCGAATTCTTTCATATAACTATTTGACTTTTCCACCACTTTTTAACATTGCAGGATTGTTGATTCTCGTTTTCTTAAACCAAGCCAACAATGCTACGACGACTGCGTCATATCTGTTCTTCGTTTGTCGTTTTGCATCAGCGCTGTAGCTGCTACTTCCAAAAGATCGTTTAATTCTCGCGAAGTTTTTGTAAAGCCTGTCGCCAAGCGTGCTGGTTAGAATTTCAAAGCGCTGAGCAATATCCTTTTGGCTTAAATGTTTGCGACTTTCCCAAAAGGAACTAATTTTGTATTTCTTAGATATAGTTACAGCCTGTCGGTGACACGTCCTGGTCTTACACTGTGAAACTGCTCTGCAAAATGAAAAATAATCTGTTTGTGTTACCCTACTTATTAAGTATGAATTCTGTGCGCGCCAGATGGATGTGCAGAAGCTGCATATTTATACATATGCTTTGTCCCCGCGTACGCGCCGAAACGTCTGCTGCTTGAAAGATCACAAACGACGCAAGCCTGCTGTCTCACTGACCATTGAAGCAGGAAGTCGTTCTCACATTCTACGCCAGAAACAAGACCACCCAAATGTCATATGATTCCTGTGTCACGTGATAAGCGAAATTAAAAATCTCTACATGAGGTTGAATTGTTGAAAGTACCGAAGTTGTTCACTTTCACGATACGTACGTGATTGTATGATCATGCTGAGACGTTTCATGGGCGTCTGTTGGTGACAAATGGTGTCAAATTACTGCACATGTTGGGTATTCATGGTTCTGTGACGGGTACTCGCGAACACGATTTTTAAACCCTGCCAAAACACTGTGACCATTGTGAACTGTCCATTATTTTGTCCAAAAAGGCATACACCAGGAAAAATTAGTATTAGGGAATGTCGGAGAAATTTGTTATCGGTGAACTTCCGGTGTAACCGAGGCAGACTGTGGTGACAGCATGGTGATGCGGCCGGGGAATGAAGAAAGACCGATACAGCCGAAGTCATAACCGAAGTTGACTCTGCGTGCACTGCCTGGTTTGTTTTTCGAGAAAATGACGTGATGAGGGGAAGCATGATTTGTACTCTCACCGAGTCTGCGGAGGATGAGGTGGGCAGGGTATGTGGCGCTTGTTGTGGAGAATTGAAATGCATACGAGTACAGAGCGTTGGTAGGAGAGCCTGAAGGTAAGACACTTGGAAGATCTCGGTATAGATGGGAGTATAGTATTAAAAATGGATCTTCCCTGAGAAATAGGATGGGAGAGCCCGGACCGGTTTAGTCTGGTTCAGGATTAGGACAAATGGCGGGCTGTTGTGAACGCGGTAATGTACCTTCGGGTTGCATAAAATGTGGGGAAATTCTTGACTAGCTGAGGAGCTATTAGGTTTGTAAGACCCTGATTCTTGTAGTCAGTGGTTTATGTTAAAGCCGCCAAAATCGGCTAAAAAAAGTGAAGGTAAAGTGATCCCGTTACATGCCCGGTGTGGCCCAGAGGGTGGATACAGGTATAGCTCTACTATTCCATGACCGCGGCACTAGAAGGGGGATGAGTGGTCAGCAGCACGCCCCGGCCGCACTTTACCCCCGGGATAGACCCGGTACCCATTTTACAGGAGGCTGGGTGGGCCCCAGGGCCGCTCTGGACGGGCGGAAAATCTCGTCCCCACCGGGATTCGATCCCGGACCGTCCAGCCCGTAGTCAGTCGCTATACCGACTGAGCTACCCGGCCCACAACATCGGCTAAAAGTGTATGAAAATAAAATAAATAGCGTCTAGTATCGTAACGAGCACCACAGCTGTCACGAGATGTCCCAGCTGATGCAGGTTATCGAGCTAAGATGCTCGAGGGAGGGGGGGGGGGAGACGATAAGGAAGAGACCCCGTAGTATAGCTTACATCAAACATTAATACGTTTTAATGCTTGAATAGTGGTATTGACTTGACACTGACGTTCTGAATCAAAACTGAGCATCTCCATGGAGCAGAGTCCTTGCCAGACTCAAGAGTTGCCCAGCAAGTTAGGACATTCTGCACATTGTGCGGAAACCGAATTATTATTTCGCTGAGACGAGACTAATCTAGTGTACACCTTATCCCATTTCTTGGTAAGGTCCGGGTTCGTATTATCCTCCCGTCTACGCCTTCGTCTTCCACGTGGTCACCTTCCTTTAAATTCTCCCACGGAAGCCCTGTCTGCATTTCTCCGCCCACCTCTTTCTAATTTGTGTGATCACCCTACTAATATTTGGCGAGGAGCACAAACCCTAAAGCTTCGCATTATGAAGTTTTGTCCTGTCTCCGTGTATCCCCCACCCCTTTCGTTGTTAGTTCCAAATATTGTCGTCAGCACAAATTCTCAAAGACCTTCGGTTTTTGTTTTTCCCACAGCGTGAGAGACCACGTTCCACACGCATAAAAAACAATAAATATATTGTATTGTATACTTTGGTATCTTCGCGTTTAGATAATCATGCGGTGATGATAGACGATTCAGAGCGGAACGGTAGAAGGCATTCCCAAAATTCAATCAGTTCCTAGTTTTACATGAGTGTACTTTTGGTTTATTAAAACTGTCGTAACACCAACAAATGCACAATTCTACAATCTATTTATTGTTTCCATTAGCTCCTACTCAGCCTCGTGAGCCTCGTGAGGTCAATTGAGGAGCTACTTGAATAAAAAAAGTAGCGGCTCCAGGTTTAGAAAACAGAGATTAACGGCTGTGGGGACCCGTTGCGCTGACCACGTGACAC
>Ga0123354_10007487_pt1 | contig 16440 bp, 12 predicted proteins | sample TergutLab28metaG_2_FD_97872 | JGI IMG/M metagenome (GOLD analysis project Ga0123354, IMG submission 97872) | Labiotermes labralis P4 segment gut microbial communities from Petit-Saut dam, French Guiana - Lab288 P4 | ecosystem: Host-associated > Arthropoda: Insects > Digestive system > Gut ...
GCAATACAACCCATGAAATAACTCAACAAATAAGTCGCAAGCTCCTGAGAATGGATGTATTAACATCCGAAACATGTTGAGCATTAAATAATGAAATAAAAAAGCAAGTGACATCAAGTTGGTTTCTCTTTATTCAACTATCAAGATGATGCGCGGTCCAATAAACATAAGAACTGTATGTCACTTATTATTTTAATGCACTTCTTATAGGCTCAACATGTTTCGGGCACTACTGTGCCAATCATCAGGAGCTCACGATTAAAATGTTGATTACCACACTGGTCGTTTCGTTCTTGGTTTGCTGTATGTCGGAGGTTAGGTGCGGTTAGACTGGAGTCCGGGCTGCAGGCTGAAGCACAAGTTGTGCTTTAGCCTGCAGCCCTGACACTACTCCAGCCTAACCGTACCTAACTTCCAACCTACAGCAAACCAAGAACGAAACTACCAATGTGGTAATCAACATCATAGTAGCGAGCTCCTAATGATGGGCATAGTAATGCCCGAAACATGTTGACCCTATAAGAAGTACAATAAAATAATAAGTGGCATCTAGTTGGTTGTTATTCTTCAGTTGTTATTTCTAGGTCGGTTATTCACCCGGCATTTAAAGTACGTGGTGCACAAATGCTTACAATACCAACAAATGACACTACAGAGTGTTTGTTGATTATCAACTACACTTTATAGTGTCGTAATATCTTAAACACTGTAAAATTTAACTATAATCTGTACATTTGATATCCGTAAACATTGTGAGGCTATTGTATTGCTGTAAGTTTTAGCAACACTAGTGTCAGCTCCCTGATGTTGACTGTTAAGCCGAAGCATGTAGCAGTTAATTAGGAATGAAATACATAATAGTGGAACTGTGCGTTTTTTTTGTTCTGTAAGTTTCTGTAAATCATTTACAGTGCGCGGAATAAACAACATGAAATGTGTACATGATACTCGTTTTCCGCATTTGCTATCTGTCCACCTGGGCAAGAAATTTAGCCCCATTATTGTGACCACTATTTCAGCCCAGGATTATTATAAGTGTTATAGTTACTTCACTGAGGATGGGGAAACGAGAAGCGCTTTCGAGATTAGGGGTCTTAACGACGACTTGAAGAATTCTGTCCAGAACTGTATGTATAATTTTGTTGGAAATGTGTATTGCTTGAAGAAAATTGATTGCTTTTAGTGGTAGGTGAGCGTAGCAGATAACGCTACTAGTGGTGATTTGCGTGACACAATGTTTATTAGTGGTGGGTGGCGTGACGCTTGGTTCTTGGTGGTTGGCGTGACACACGGCTACTAGTGTTGGGTGGCATGACACATGGTTACGATTGGTGGGTGGCGTGACACACGGTTACTAGTGGTGGGTGTTGTGACACATGGTTATTAGTGGTGGGTGGCATGACACATGGTTACGATTGGTGGGTGGTGTGACATACCCCTATTAGTGGTGGTTGGCGTGACACACGGCTACTAGTGGTGGGTGGCGTGACACTTGGTTATTAGTGGGTGGCGTGACACACGGCTACTAGTGGTGGGTGGCGTGACACTTGGTTATTAGTGGTGGGTGGCGTGACACACAGCTACAAGTGGTGGGTGGCGTGACACATAGTTATTCGGAATCTTGTGAATGAGTGATTGGCTTTAGGATTTGATGAAAGTCGTTGGAATTTCTTGGCTAGTTGAGTGGTTGTTAGCTTGTGGAGGTGAATTGTGTTCCATGGAATAGTTATGTAATGCACGACTGTTGCCATAAAGGTGTCCCGCTCGAAACAAACTTTTTTTTTTTCACGTATTGGCCTGTTCTTGGCACGCGAACGTCCTGGTTTACGCATTTCCTGCCTGTCCACCTGCCAGCTGCGTAAAATGTTGCTTTTAGAATGTATATTGTCATTAAAGGCGTTTCGTAAGTGTGGCACAAGTACGGTGACGTTGATGAAGGGCACACAAAACCACGGGAGAATTTGAATGGTGAGAAACTGCAATGTTCTTGGAGAGAAACGTTTTCTTTTTCCTCCTTTCCGTTTGTTCTCGGTGTAAATGAGGGTTTCCGCGACCTGCTTTAGTGGCTGCGTTCGGTGGATTCAGTTCTGTCGATCTGTGTCGCTTGCCATGTAATCTGGACAGAGGGACCAGGATCTAGATCGTGAAACACCTTGTCTTGTGAATAGTGATGACTTTGCACGTGTGACATGGTTGCTGCAGTGACGGAGTAACATTTGTTTTCGGGTATAGTTATGTAATAGGACTACATACAAGTAGCGTCGGGGACCGCGGTAGCACAGTGGTTATGTTAAGGTGCTGTGCTACAAATCGGAAGGTCGCTGGTTCGATTCCAGATGGTGTCATTGGAATTTTTCATTGACATTAAAATCATTCCGATCGCACTATGGCCCTGGCGTCGACTCAGCCTCTAATAGAAATGAGTACTAGGAGCATTTCCTGGGGGTAAAGGCGGCCGGTGCGTAAGGCTGACAACCTTACCGCCATCCTGTGCCGTTGTCATGTAATCTGGGAACCTTCACTTCCTGGAACCCCCTGGGCCACTCCAGGCCTGTAACGGGACTGCTTTACCTTTACAAGTAGCGTCAGTGATTGATGAAGAGGTAAGGTCGAGGAAGGAAGTGTTCTTTAACTAGTTCAAGTTAGACCAGGGTAGTCGATATCCCGGCTGAGAAAGGTATAGCAGGACTAATTCCACCGTCTCCATCTTCGGGTGCAGGTAACATTAGCGAGCAAGGGTGTGTCACAAGTCGGGATAGTTCGCGAAGTCGTGTGCGAGTAGATCAGTGTGTTTCTGCAGTCAGAGCGGTGAAGGTGCCAGTACTGGTCTGCTTACGGTATCAGCTGCAGTCACGTGACAGGTAGGGGGACCGTAAGGTTTGTGAGCAACCCAGAATTTTTTTCACACAAAATGACGGGAACTTTCTGGATGTAACCCTGATATACCGTGTATCTCCTGAAGACAAGTCAGAAGCATTAATGCTTGCGCCAGTTTTGGTCTGAGGGTGCCAGAACTGCGGAAGAATGGTGGTTACTGTGGGAGCCAATATCGGAACGGGTGTGGACAGGTGTTATTGATGGTGCACGGCAGCCATCGACTGTTAACATGTGTTGGTATTAAGGAGCAGATCGATCAACGCTCCCGGGACAGCCGAAAAGTCACCTTTGCTGAAATTACGTGTGAAATGAACATCAGTCACGCAGGGAGCGCAAGATTGGCGTAGGTGTAATCCGGACACGCGTGTACCGTTGGACCATCTGTGTTAAGTAACAGGACGATTGTGCAGGAAATTACGTTGCAACTCGTATTTTATACTATAGTTATTTTTAAAAAAAATTAGTAGAATTTTCTTTAATTCTTACGTTACCTAATATCAAGACGGATGGGCTTCACCAAATAACAAAGATAATATTTGGAAGCTTTTTAAGTACACTTTTCCTCTCATGTTAGCACCCAGTTTTAATCTGAAGATAAAAATAAATAGGTTATAGAACACATCGGCGTGTCACAGGGGGACATTCCTTCAGCCACCCTTGTAATGCCGAAACTAAAATTCGCTGGATACCCATTATCGACTCGTAATTTACGCTTTAAAGAATAAATTTACGTTAGTTCTTAACCATATTCCTCTACGAGCTTTATTGAGCAGTTGACTAGTTTTACTTCGTGTTCACTTGTACCATGTCATGTTCTTAGCAGTACGTTCTATTGAAGTATCTTGTCACAAGTTACAACTTAAACGAAGAACAGTGTCTTCTAAACTTGTCTGGACCGGAAACCGTTTCTAGGGCCCATAATTATAACAGTTTCGCACCCAAGGGGGGGGGGGGGGGTTGCCGGCACCCCCAAAAAAAATTGAAAAAAAATGTAGACACTGTGATATACTTTACATGATTTATAATTCAGCCGAAATCAGCCACTGAAATCGGTTGATGACTAGTACATTTGAATTTTAAAAAAATTATGTAACTGGGAAGTCTTAGATGAACTTAAAAAAAACAGGAACATTAATCAAGAGGAACAGTACACCTTATGATTTAAATTGAGTCGTGGAACATTTAGTTAAATAGTACGTAAACAAACAGTGTTTGTCAAGTCAAATGTATGCCATGATTTTGAGTACGTAGTTTCTGAAATCCAACGTAAATATCAAATATATTCCTGATTTATTCTGCATTTGATGACTGTTTTTTTTTTTGCTACAAATTCTTTGTCGGTTATTTACATCTATTTTGGGGTTTATATAATGGAATCTTGGTTAATTCTGCATATTTTATTGAATCAGCTAGCCGCGTTAGTCTTTTTTGTGTGTTCTTGTGACTGGATTGTTTTTGCTTGTTGGGCATGTACACACACTATATTATAAATGTTCCTTGCATTAGACATATTTATTGTATATAATTCCGAATAGCACGTTTATGACAAACTTTGTACACGTACATTATACGCAGTTTGTCATAAAATCTGGAATTATATGTCTGATTCACGGGATATGTAATATATAAAGTTTTAAATTTGCCATTTTAGAAATGAGACGTGAAGACAATTGCATGATGTCTCGTTCGTGTTCATCGACGACGACGACGACGACGGCGAGGACGATGACGATGACGATGTTAAGGGCCCCATACACTCTAAGTTAAACTGTGCAGTTTAACTGTTTAAAAAACTGCACGAAAAACTGAATCAATGCTCTCAGGCACAGCACGGGTTTCCCATAAGAGTTGTCAGTTTTTTTTTTGTCAGTTGTGTCTTCTTGTGCGTCTGACTATGGTGGATAAAAACAAGGCTGTCGTTTGCTGTTTGCTAGCCACATCGACCATAATGTTATCCGAAAAGAAAAGAAAGCGTAAAATGTGGAGTAAGAAGTGGTATTTGAAAAGTGATGTATCATGCGATGCTCATCTGCCGAATGAATCGCTAGAAATGGATGTGACTTGAGATGATGCCATAGTGGTGTCGGCAGGTAAACTGAGGAAACTGTGGGATTTCCTGAGTGAACTGCGCAGTTCTGTGTATGAAAGACGACTGAAAAGACAGTTCTAAGGTCTGCGCTATTGTCCTTCAAAAGTGTGCAGTTTACTCAGTTTTTCCGTCTGGTATGACGCCAGACAGTAAAATCGTTGAGTGTAACTGAGGGTGTTAGCGCCCTTTAGTGTAGCGGGATAAAACGCGCCTGACTGGAATGCGGGAATTACCCAATTTGAATCCAGACAGGAAAACTCCCTTGCCTGATTTCAGGCTTCGCCGCCGTGTAAAAGAGATCTGCGCTGTTTTGGTATTTTGCGCAGCGTAGATTGGTATTTTAATACCGACGTTTCGGGATAAAATGTTTCTGCAGGGAATTTCCTTGACGCTCTCCTGAAATAGGCCGTATGTAAGAGCTAATCAGCTAAATAGCATCCACAGTTGACGCAATGTCGTTAAATAACTGTAAATAGTCTCTGTGATCACGTGTAAAATACCAAATATTTCGTATTGGAGAATTATTTTGAAGCACTGCTGCTAACCACTGTATGTTATGATTGACTTAATCACACTTCTCAGCATCTGTCTGCTGGGAAACATTCGCCTGTCCCAGATTGTCGGTGGAATTAGTCCCAGTCAGGGGAAGGAGATTCATCCTATCCCCTAAGGTCAAGTGGCTTGTTCTAGGAATTTGCGTACTCTATGACATGTTTGTAATAGTACTACTTTTTGCCCCACTCTAAAGCTGTTTTTGGTTAAATATTCTAGGACGTTTTTGGTGACCGATGACTAAGGGGTATATACGAGCAGATACGTTAGGCTTCCAGATGTTTTTTATTTCCATGCCCAAGTTTTCATATATCGTAATTTTCTGTGCCTCAGTTTTGGCAACGTTATGGGTCAAGGGGGACTGCTATATCTGTTACAAGTGCTGTTTTGTACTGTCGATGAGCACTATATCATATCTACCGTTTTGAGAATTAAGATAGACCTGTCCCAATATAAAATCATGTTAGCTGATTCCAGCTGCGGTTCTGGTTTGTGTCTACAGTACGGCGGAGTATGTCTATGAAGGAGCATGTACTTCATGGCCATCTGTTGATGAATTATGTTTGCCAGTTGGTTGTCTCCACTTAGATACGCGGATTTACATAGTGATGAGCCATCCACCTGCTACGTTCCCAGTTGTTTCTCCCGCTTTATCAAATTTTGTGCATATGTCGATCTCTTAACACTCCTAAGCAGTGCTTCTCATAATTTATGGTTTTTATCACCCGGTCTCGGATGGCGACTGCAAAACCTTCCCTCTCAGGATATAAATAGCCAGCTGCAAGCCACGATAGGGAGGGATCTTTATCCACGTGATTTTCTTGTAGAGAGTTTTCCATATAGGGGTTTTCAGATGCCAAGATCTTGTGGTGGTGGTATTATTATTATTATTATTATTATTATTTCTACCCTGCCTGCCCATGTTTTGAGAAGTCAGAACTTACATACGTTTCTCAATAGCGATTCACCGAGCAGTTTGGCCCACATGAAATCCCATATGATTCTGATTTGTATCCGGTAGGTACTCGGTTCGAGACTGGGCTGGAGCTACGACTGGTTTGACCGACGGTCGTCGTGATTTACCGAATCCTTTAGGCACATGACGATATGGAACTTAAAAAAACGATCGCCCTCCGTATTTTATAGTTCATCATCCCATGTTATCCTCCCATTACATCTTGTGCAGCCCGAGCTGTTGGTGGCATCGTTGATTAAATAAAAAATATATGTATGATTTAATGAAGTCTGATAACATGTGTTCTTTTAGTTTGATGTTATTTTGTTCCATTGAGTGACGCTGTTAATGGTTAACGCTGTTCGTTTTAAATGTAATCTAACAGTAGAACACAGTGTGAATTTGAGAGTTAATTTTGACTAAAAGGATTAATATGGGATCGTTATTTTATCTAACGACTGTCTTTTGTCACTTCCTGTCGGCTGGCTTATCGTACCAACGAAGCCCACTTAACCGACCGCCCACACGCGGGGCAGAGTCGTGTGGCGTGGAGTGACAAATGACAGTTGTCAAATAAAATAACTTTCCTGTGGTAGCAACTTGGATATGAATAATCATTTTCTGCTTGATATTAACTTGTGGCACCGTAGGTATTTTGATTCGTTGTTATTAACTGATGTGTATGTGTGTCAGTGATTAGCTTAGGCTACTGGCATGACAACGAAATCGTGTCTGACTAGCCCAGAATGAGTCATCACTCGTGCCCGGGTTCGTGCTCCGCCTTGTGACACCGTAAATGTGGACGGTTACACGAGCCAGAGTCCGAGCATCGCGATCCTCCGAATCTTAAGTGGCTCGGTGTAAACTTGTGAGTGATGAGGCTGACCAAGAACCATTAGAACGTCTGAAGCCAGTGCTTTGAGCAGTCTGTGTATAGCCAGCAGCAGTCATCCCGATTGCCACAACACGTTCACGTAGATTCTGGACGCCCCAAGACGCTCTAGTGTAACACAGGTATACAGGGATTCTGTGTTAGAGCATTGTAATGAGTCAGATACGATTCTGAGTGTGCCAGCAGCCTTAGACGTTTTAAAGCAGGGCTGGCCAACATGTGGGGTTCGGTTCACTTTGATAGTGTCAGTAATTCAATTTAGCAAACGTAACATAATGTAATATCTCCACAGCCTACGTGGAGCTCGAAGAAATGTCTCTGTTGTTTTAACATTTCAAGATTTTGTGGGTGGTTTCTCCTGTGTTCTAATGGCAAATTTTAGTGTCTTTGGTGCATACTTCGGACCTTTTCGGTAGCACTGCTTTAACTATTGTGAAGATTCCCTGATGATTTCACTCATGAAGTGCCGAAACATGTAGGAGGATATTTTGTGCATCTGTGATGTAGCTATGTATATTCTAGTGCATGTAAGGATGGTTTTATGGGTTGATTCAACACTGTGCCCTGTACACGCAATATTTAAATAATGCAGTAGGTTTACAGAACATAATATAGCAACTTTATTAGCAGAGATAATATTTACAAACTGTAACTCACCACTTAAAACAGCACACAGCAAATCAATCACTCTTTCTGTTTCGAGTTTAGCGCGGCCTCCTACCTTGTCATTCAGTCGCACTTTCAGTGGCGTAACTTAGTGTTTGTAAATAACGGCCTTCTAGTGAATTCAGTCATCCTCCGTTTCTTTCCCTCGATGTTTGTATACTCAAGTGCAGTCCTCAGGCGAGTCCTTAACGAATTGTTTGGTCCTCCGGTGGGTTGAAGTCGGCCAGCCCTGTTTTCAGATCTTTATCGTTGCACCGTGCATTTTGAAGTTTAAGTAACACCAACAAATGCTTATATATAGTCTTTAATAATCTAACATTTACATTGAAACGCTCCTACATGTTTCGATCATACGATCATCCTCAGGAAGCATACTTTGTTCCTAGCTAAAGTTACAGTTTAAAACTGTTAAACTGTCAGGAAGCATACTTTGTTCCTAGCTAAAGTTACAGTCCTGTAACTTTAGCTAGGCACAAAGTACGCTCCCTGAGGATGACCTGTTTTCAGAGTTTAATTGATTGCATTCGTGTAACCGCTGTTTAGCCACAGCGTTTATTGAGTGTAACTTGTTTTGTTGTTTATGGTCTTTGAAGTGTGTGCTGTATGCCTCAGTTGTGCTCCTTACTAACGTTACCTTCCTTCTGGTGGTGTCTTGTTACTTGCATGGTGGACATGCAGAGGCCGTCCGTGTTACCAGCAACACAGCATCCACCTCGAGTGACCGTCGATACTGCCACCACTCTCAGATCTGTCTTCAACAGCGTTATTAGAACTTGTAAGTATTGCATGCTCATTCATAATTTAGATTTATTTATTAGACCAATGTTTCGCAAAATTGTTTGGTCACGCAGCACTTTTGAACTTAGTAAATATATACGGTTCACGTATGTTTTGTTGCCTTCCATTTAACATGTAGAAATCAGGGCAACGAGATCTGTTAGTAACCAAATGGAAGATTCTTACGAAAATTATTTTATGAACGGTGTCTTAAACTTTGACCGTATTTGCTAAATTCAGATTTAATTTAGAAAACCTGATATTTTTTTTTTCTGGACACTTTTTTTTTATTTATTTATTTACAAAAACACCTCTTCACGTCTCGCGGAACATGGTTTGGGAAACACTGCATTAGAATGTGCCCATAAATTGCAGACTTAATCAGAATGTACAAGGTCGCTGGATTTATTGTGCCCAGTATTTTGGTCATTCTGTTTTAAAATTTCTTTTCCGGGTGCTGGTAAACTTTTTGTCTCCTGATTCGGTAGTAGAGAGCGTGTTGAAGGTAAAACTGGAAATGATTTTCTTAATTTCCCGTCTCATTGTATAAGAGCGTCTGCTCGCTATGTGTAGGTATATATAGGTCTAGAATATGGATGTGTGTATGTATGATTCGAGACTGAAAAGATACTTTTTTTTTAGAAAACTGTCCTCGAACATTGTGTGATTATATTGTTATGTTTTGTAACAAATGCACAGGTATTAGAAGCGATTTTATTTCGGAAAGTCAGTTACTTTTTGTTAGAATAATGCCGTACGTATGCCTGAATGAAATGGGCCGATGCAGCTGTCTTCAATTCCGGTGCAGTATGCTTTGTCTCCGCCACTACACCGGGCATTTGCATAGTTGTAACGAAGTAACCTCACTTGAATTTGGAACTGTTTGTAAGTTAAAATGAATTAACTAAAGACGAAGCGCAGGCTTCTTTATTTAAAGATCCAGTACGTACCGCGCTGTAAACACTTTTCATCCCGGTTATAAAAACCAATCAGTTTATGCTGTAAGTGGCCCAAGTCGCTGTTTGTTCTCAGATAAATACAAAACACATAAATACAGTGTGAGCAGAGCGTACAGTTTTTGAATGTTAAACTGGTGGTGCATCACGTGACCAGTAGGCTTTAAAAGGTTAGAGGACCCAAAACTTAAATGTTGTCCCATTCGTTGTCTGTCGCGTTCAATAATATAAACATAACAATAGTTCGCATCGGGTTGAATACTGCAGCAGCATCTGGCGACTATTCCGTGAACCAACGCTTTATTTTGCCATTCATTTGGACTCCGCAGGACTTTTATGCTATTTTGCTTACACTACAGAACATAAGAATTCTGCCATGCATATTGTTGAGTACGCAGCAAAACATTGTATTATTTCCGGCTAATATTAAGAAAAACAGTGCTGTTCTGTTTGTGTGTTGTCCTATTTAATACTTGAGAAATCCTAAATACAGAAGGATATTCAGAAAATTGCTCAGGTATTAGAAAGCATGCCATCTCCTTGGACGCCACTGTAGGGCAATTGACTAACAAAACTGGTCGGTCTCCGACGTATCGCTCACGGAATGCAATAGTGGCACAAACCAATAATTCCCTATTTGTAGTTAATACTACGATTGAGCTAAAAAAAAAATAACAGCTACGTCCGACATTAATGGCATATGGGGGGGGGGATGTTTCGACTAAGAAGTGTGCCGGTATTGTAGGGTGTAATTCGTACATTTTTAAGCTCAATCGTGGTATGTACTCCCAAGTGGCAGTTTTTGGGTTGTGCCACTGTTGCATTCGGTGAGCAATATGACGCTATCCAGGCTGTGATAGTTTCAGCTCATACTGCTGTAATTTGTGCTCTTTGCTGCAAGTGAAGTGAGTGTACTGTATAGTAGTCTTTTGTTTCTGTAACATTTCTGTTAATACTGTCCTTAATGTACCATTGGATTGCTTAAGTGTTCTCGTGCGGTATTACGTTACTGATTAGGCTGCTGACTGGATGACCAGGGAATCGGCGGTCATTTCTTGTAAGTTCCCCACAGCGTGCGGACCATCTTTGGTTCCCACTCAGCGTCTTGTTCAAGGGGAACATGATGCACTTTCCTCGGATTTAAAGCGGCTGGGACAGCAAGCCCATCCCTCACTGGCCTTCACGTAAGTGTAAGCATACGTGGCGCTGTTCCTCCACGTCCCTGCTTGTCTTATAGCGTGATGCTTAAGCACAAAGACAAGTTCTGCTTTCTAGTTACTTGCTATCAGTCCCCCATGCTACGCCTACGTCTGTTCTCTCTACAGCTCTAAGGGTTGCGCCCTGCTGTTTTATTGTGACTACTATTGCACACCACGTCATTTCCATCCGACACTCCTGGGACAGTAGATTGCCCTTCGAAGTTCTCAATAATCAGGACCTGATCTCCATTAGCAAGAGACATTGTTCTGAGTACTGGTAGCAGGGAACAGCACAGATAAAGTCCATCCTGTAACAGGCTACGAAGGCCCAGAGGGGGAGTAGAGGTATAGCTGTATCTTTCTTTAACCTTGACACTAGATGGGGGTGGGTGGTCAGTACCACGACCCGGTCACTTTATCCTCGGGAGTGCCGGGTGTGTGGGACCCAGGGGCGTTCTGAACGGGTTCGGAAAATCTCGCCCCCACCGGGATTCGATGCCCCGGCCCTTCCAGCCCGTAGCTACTCGCTATCACGGCCTACGTGAACAGCACAGTTTCTTCTGGAATGTTGACGGGTGCTGCACGAGGAGTTTGCACTTGACTGAAATGAGAAATGGAATCAAATCCGGCGTAGTGTTCCGCCTAGAACAGAGGCATTTGCGACTGTAGGCACTATACGTTACCCAGATGTGGGTTGCGACGGTGTGTTTTCGGACGTCATCAATCAGTCCGTGGAGTTGTGGAAGAGCGTGATGTTGTAGAGCTCGCTACGTCTGCCCTGCATCAGTTTACGCTGCCGTTGCGTTTCCTTTAGTGCTGTTAACGCATTGAACGGCATAAAGAGTGTGTGCAGTGGTGGAAGTAAAGGCGAAGTTCATCTGCATGCTGTGAAGGCGTATGGGGAAGTGAAGGTTTACGTGCACGTTTTCGTATCCTCGCCTCTGCCCTAGATGAAGTTGAATGGTCAGCCACTCGCCCTGGCCTTATATCCCCGGACAAAGTGGCCAGTGCCTATTGAGTTGCCGGTTAGTTGAGGGTCCAGAGCTGATCTTCGCGACTTGGAGAAGAGAAGCCTTACTTTCCTGTGCCGGAAATCGACCCACGATTCCTTGGGAGTCCAGCCGTAGCCAGTCTACAGACGTGGATATCCATCTGAACAAATAATAATTTTATTATTCGGGTCAATTCATTTCTTGTTCATACAAATGCCGAGTTAACAGCCAATTGGTCGATAATAGAAACAGCACAACAGGCGAACACAGATAACACAGGGCAGTAAACAGGACATGTTCAAAACATAGTCATCTTGCAAGTTTATGCGTTCACTCCATTGCTGCTACTGAGTGTAGAAAATAATCGGAATTGGCTTCATGGGTACGTTCGTGTGAAGGGTCATGAAAATTAGCCGGTGGATTCAGCATTTGAAAGATTTTAGAAAAGTCGTACGATACACTGTTATACATCTTTAACGGCTTTTTTACATTTTTGAAGTGTGGCTAAACCAAAAGTCACACAATAACAAAAAATAAAAAATCGGCGAACAGCAGAGGCGCGTGTAGCTAGTAGAAACGCCGACGCACAACTGACGCCTCACACCTGCGTCATTTGTGGCGTGGGTCAAAACTTTTGTTTTCAGAGGTTTTCGGGTTTTGGAATTGCCGGTGAGGGATTGTGAACCTTCCTGTCAATATGTGCTTCATGTTTTGTTGTATTTGTGACTGTCCCTGTAATACCAGTATTGTCTTATTTCAGTTCCAGGCGTCCGTCCGAGAGCAGGATGGCCCCCACCACTACCATAGAGACTGTCACCGTAACTAGACCGCTAAAGGTAAGCTGAAGGCTGCTCCAGTTTTATGTGATGTGTCAATCAAAAGTGTCTCTTCCCCAGTAGCATTTCCAACGAACATGGCAGGTGCCGCTTGCTTCACTGTGTTTTGGGCAGAGGTCTACTGTTTCTGTAGTCTTTTCTGCTATTATGTCATTCGATGGGCAGTGAGTCTCCATTTCTTCTATTTTCCCACCCAACATTTTCGTCCTTGAAGTCTTTTAGTATCATGCTACAGGACCTCTTTATCCATTTGCTAGAAGCGGCTCATTCGCTTGGCCATCATAGCGTCACCATCCGTACAGAGTCCGTAGAATTTCCCAAATTACAAGTATCTCACTAGTGATAATGTAGACCGTCGTATGACCTGATACATGATGTACTGATTTCGGAAATAACGGACATCAGTTGCTTCCGAAATGTTTGTCCGCATTGGGAATGTGTGAAATATGTAAGAATACTGACACAGATTTGTATCCTTATCATTTATTTACATTCACTGGAAGGTTATTTATGTATGTGCATTGTGTGTATGCATTAGTTCAGTACTGTATTACTGTTTTGGCTACTTTGTGTGCCGTATATATGTGTATACACATACGTACATGCATACATACATACACACACACACACACACACACACACACACGTACATACATACATAGGTGCATGCACACATACATACATACACACATACATACAGACATACGTGCATGCACACGTACGTACGTACGTACATACATACGTACATAACATACATACATAAATACATACATACGTACGTGCAGTACATACAGACATACGTGCATGCACACATACGTACGTACGTACATACATACATACATACATACATACAGACAGACAGACAGACATACATGCGTGCATGCACACGTACGTACGTATATACATACATACATGCGTACATACATACATACATACAAGCTTTCATATATACGTACGTGCGTACGTACATACATACATGCATACAGACATACGTGCATGCAGACCTACATACATACATACATACATTCGTGCATGCATACACGTACGTACGTACATATATACATACATTCATACAAACTTTCACACACACACACACACGTAATTCGGAAGTACCAGACAATCAGTCAGCATTATTGGACCACCAGCTCCTCCTATTCTTGTGTTCGTAAAATGGTCTGCAGTATTTGCTATAGTAAGGCTCTAATAATTGCATCAGATATTCTCGTCTGCATTTTACGAAGCTTAATATAAATAAACATTGCCCCGATAACAGATTGTAAAGTATTTGTCTTAAAAGAACTAAGCACAGTGGGCCCCAATCAGCATTTTTGAAAGTATGATCATTTTAATTCGTTGCTTTGATACCCAGACCATCAGTTCTGTAGCGTACACAGATACCTGATTCCACGTATCAGGCAAGTTACATAACTGTACGGGATCATTCCTTCATGTTTTCTTAGGCAATTCCAAATGGAATTATTAACAGGCACTCAAAACTTGGGAATTTAATCCACCCAGATCTTGGACGTAGCGCTTTAGCCTGTTATTTGGTACACCCCCTGTGATCACATTTCGGTCATCGGCATTTGCGGCTTAGTGGACAGCAGAATTGCCTTAACGTTACGCTGAGTGCAAGAAGTGTGTGTGATGGGCACATACACCGGATTTTAGCAACTTCAAGTTGTTTTATTGCTTGAAGGGGCATCATTGATCCAAATTTTGAGTCTGTGGACATTTTATATATTCTGGAAAATGTAGTGAAGCAAATGAAATGAAGCCCAAACCGGGCTTGCACAAATGTTGGTTTCATCACTTCCTTTGAGCGAACCGCTCTGTTGTGTTAATGAGTTTGTTGCGTCAAGTAGCTGTCCGTACATCCTTGGTCGAGTTGCTGCATTGCCATATCAAGGAACTGAGAGTTGGCATGATCTGGACACTCGCCACTGCGAGAACCTTAACTCTGTTGGGCTGAATTAACAAGAAACTTGTTTATCGTTTTTGCATACAAACTTGCCGGTATGTGGACGAACGTATTGGGTATCGTCAATGTGGATTTCGGCATGATGGTTCGGTTGCTGGACAGATATTCTGCGTTCGTCAAATACTTGAAAAAATGGGAGTGCGTTCGGGCAGTACGTCAGGTATTCACTGACCTCAGGAAATCCTATGATTCAGTTAGGAGTGAGGTTTGGTGCACCATGCCCATTAAATTCAGTATACCAAAATGTTTGTATGAAACTTGTAGAAAGTTCGGATAGGCAATCGTTTGACAAATCTCCTGTTGTCAAGTAGTGTCTTGTAGAGTGGAGGCCGTCAGTGTGTGTGTGTGTGTGTGTGTGTGAGAGAGAGAGAGAGAGAAATGTGTGTATCGAACACAGGGGGGTATCTGGTGGGGGGGGGTGCGGAGTGGTGCGGCCGCGCCTTGGCGACAGAGTCAAAGGGACAGTAAAGGATATTTTAAATGATACTAGTAATTTTTTTGCTGTAAAAAATTTTACATTTTGAGATAAAAGGAAATTTAAAAATAATGGTGATTTTGCAAAAATTCATTCTGCCTGCTAAGGGCGGCTGTTGTGAGTACTCCCACCAGCCGCCAAGAAACCCTAACTGCGCCATTCATTGAACAAAGTGTATTAATTTATCATAGTTTCGGAAAGAATCCAAGAAGATGTGACTTATAGTTTGTCCCGAAACGTCAGTAAGGAATTAAACGCAGCCCGCTGCATAATAGCCTAGAAGAGCGCAGTTGTCATCTTGAAACTACATCGGAATCTGTTCATTTGTTACACAGTAGTGTTTCATGCAGTACGTATTTTGCCAGAGCAGTGTTTGTCTCACCGTGTAATGGACACGTGGCATTTCGACAGAAGATATGTAACGCGATTGATGGATTGATTGATTGAGTGATTTATTTAGTGCAAAGACTATATCAGGAGCTAGGAACAAGGCTTCATTTTACGTTAGCTGTTTAACGATTTACTGGCGCAGTGTTCGTCGCTGATATCACTAGTGTTCGGAATGTATATGGCCCGAATTGACGCGAATATTGTGTGTCTCCCAGAACAGAAAGGCCCCCAGATCATCTCACCGTATATGTGTACAGGATATAGTTCCCTATTCCGACATGTCATCCCCGTGAAAGATACGGTGTAGGACAGGTACGAGCATGCGGGCAGCTTCGGCAGTATTTGGTCCTTATGCGGGCAACGTGACCTTCAGCACACACAAGGAAGAGTGAATAAATATTGGTGTCATTATATGTATGATTTTATCTGGGTGCTTGCCAATACTTCTTGTTCAATAAAAAATCCACTGATAAGAGTAGAAAATTTGATAAAAATGCCGTTAATATCATATGGTAGGGCAGGGCTGGCCAACATGAGGTCCTCGAGGAAAGTACCTGCTGCTGTCGATCACCTAAATAATTTCAGTAATGCAGTTTCATAAACGTAAAATAATCGTATTTCTAATGTTCCATCTTGCTTGCATTATACTGATCCATAATATATATTTTGGATAATGCAGTAGGTCTTACTTACTCCATGGTGCAGAGTCCTTCTTGAGAAGCTAACTGGTTTGCAGCTAGTCAAGAAATTCCCCGCATTTCACGGAACCCGAAGGTTCATTACCGCACTCACAAGCGTCCGCC
>Ga0123354_10007489_pt1 | contig 16439 bp, 10 predicted proteins | sample TergutLab28metaG_2_FD_97872 | JGI IMG/M metagenome (GOLD analysis project Ga0123354, IMG submission 97872) | Labiotermes labralis P4 segment gut microbial communities from Petit-Saut dam, French Guiana - Lab288 P4 | ecosystem: Host-associated > Arthropoda: Insects > Digestive system > Gut ...
TGTTGTTAAGCAGGGGTTATGTGGCATTACACTTTTTTGTTTTGGATCTTTTACACTTAGATGTGATGTCTTCAGCCACTGCTTGACAGGGTAAGGGACAGATGTGGATACAATGAATAGCTGTGTTATGGCTCCTGGAGGTATGTGAAATGTTCCCAGGATTCAATAAAAAATACATAGTGAACAATTTTTTTGCCAGTATTGTTCTTGTGCACATTTACAAAAGACATTTGTGGTGATTCTCCATTTGTATCTCTTATATTTTGTAGCATATTTTAGTTTCTTGATGACTCTATATGGCTACACCTGCTTGTTTCTCTTCCTGAAATGAATTGTGTGAATTATGTATGGAAGTGCGAAAGTCTCAAGAAGGAGAAATGACTGGCATATTAATGAGACAATGATAGGTATCAAATTGTAAAGCATAAATTTGTGTGTGGCTTTGAAACAGTTTTGGAAATTCTGCAGCAGCATATTCTCTTGAAGAAAGTGTAATGGGAGTATGATTAATCTCACAGCACTAGTATAACATTTCAGCATAAAATGGAAGTCAATTTCAGTATTTTTAATTGAGCACTATTGCAGGTTGCATTTCTGCAACACTTTAAAGTGCAGTGGTTGAAATGGAGGACAGTGTGTTGATTGTGTGGTATGAACTGAATTGTGTTTATTATGTAGATGAACTTAAGTCTCCAAAGGGTTAATATTTTGAGGATTTGAGTTTCTTATGGGAACAGTTACGGAAATTAAATCTTGTGGGATGTGAGGCTGTGTGGTCTGACAGAGCTTTACTGACCTGTGCTTTCTTATTTATTCACCTACCCTGGAGACAAAAGCAGCAATTCCTCTTTGTATTTTTTACAAAACTTTCAGCCGCATTTTTCATGATTTGCTGTGGAAATGTTTTGCAAATGATTGTTCAGCAAAATGCTTCTTTCACATGCACTAACAACCCTCTGTGTGACTCATATTGCAAATTGACAGCCATGTAACTGCAGCACTGATGTCCTTATCTGGGTGGCCTTGCATAACCAAGCCTACGTTTTCCTATGCTCAGATAAAAAATTGAAGAGATACTTGGTATTTCTAAGGAATGATGTGCCTCTTGATCTTACCAAACATTTTTTGGGGGATTCAGCTGTAGTGTAGATAATGAGCTTCCTCCTATTCAGGACATGGTGTATGTATCTGTACCCAGAAGTTGGTCTCAGAAATACAACATCTGCTGACTTAAATACTCAGACTATCAAAACCTTGTGCCAACACCTAATGCTAGTGTTGTGAAAATTGAGTAATACTTGTAACAGAGACCTTTGTTGACAAGGCAGGAGTCAAAGTATGTTGAAACCAAAATATTTTGAACCATCATGCTATAGAAAATGAACTTCTAAGTACCGTGGAGACTTTTTGCAGATTACAAAATATTTTTAAGTAACTGAATAATTTCTGATTGTATGATGTCCAATACTGAGTGGGTGATAAAATCGAGAAGAATGAGATGGGCTGGGCATGTGGCGCTTATGGGTGAGGATAGGGTCTTGGTGGGGAAACCGGAGGGAAAGAGACCACTGTTCGTAGATGGGTGGATAATATTGGGACGGATCTCCAGGAGGTGGGATGTGGGTATATGGACTGGATTGGGCTGGCCCAGGATAGAGACAGGTGGCAGATGCTTGTGGGTGCGGTAATGAACCTTCGGGTTCCTTGAAATGTGGGGAATTTCTTGACTAGCTGCAAACCAGTTAGCTTCTCAAGAAGGACTCTGCACCATGGAGTGAGTAAGTAATGTTGTCTCCGTGATGCTGGTTCCAGGAAATGAGTCTTCTTAGACATTTTTAATGTAATGGGTTCCTTTGATGTTCACATTTCACTTCCACGAAGACAAGTTGTCACTGTCACTAGTACATACAGTTTTAATTTGGGCTGTTTCTGGATGTCATCCGTTATAAAGTTTCAGCGTTTCCATTTACTAGTTCTGCTTTGAAATGGTAACTTGAAATGTTATGTAGTGATCCATAGTCTGTAACATGGTGTTCAATTCATGAGCAAATTACTGCCACTAGTCCGTCTTCACTACTTGAATCGTATCTTGCAGGAAGTGACACTTGTGAAAGAGGGCGGCTCGTTAGGATTCAGTATTATTGGAGGAACAGATCATGCATGTACGCCTTTTGGAGCAAGTGAACCAGGGATTTTCATATCACATGTAAGTACAATGTGTTCTGGAGAAGTAAAAAATATATTTGTATATCAGGACTCCAAGCTGACCATTTCCCAGCACTAAGATTTTGCAGTGGTGAGATAGAAGAAGCTTTGTCTGTTGGAAATGGCAGTAGTAATGGCACACAGTGGAATATTTTTTAGTGTGAATATTTTTGTACACATTATGTCAACCCAGACAACATTGGTTCTGTAAAGTGTGAAGCCTCTTCTTTGACACTGTGCTCAAGTTATTTACACACACACACACACACATACACACACACACACATATATATATATATATATATATAGTCAATCTACATGGTGCATATTGTTTTATGCAACTCCCTCCTTTTACAGTGCATGGTGGACCAGTGAGTCACATGCAGGTTAGTGTGTTACGTAATGTTCATGCTTATCATGTTTATCACCTTCACCACACACTGTGAGGACATCCTTTATGTCATTTTCATTGTGTGTGTTTGAAGGCTTGATCTTCATGATTGATATTGGACTTAGTCTTAACATTCTGTTTTTTTATATAATTGAGTGATATTGCATGCCATTTACAGGACAAATATTGTGGATTTTTAGGGGCATTTGAAACGTTGCTAGAAGCAGCCATTAGCTTCATCCTATCTGTCCCTCCATCCATCTTTTCTTGGATGGAACAGCTTGACTCCTATTTGATGAATTTTCATGAAATTTCATTTTTGGTACTTTTATTCAAATATGTTGAGAAAATTGAGGTTTGCTTATAGTCAGGCAGATAATAATCAGTTGACTTGTTTACAGATCTCAGTATGTTTACAATAATAGCTCACTGACTTCTTTTCAGAATGAAAGAAGTTTCAGATGAAAGTTGTAAGTGAAATCAAAGTAGACATTCTCATGTTGAATATTTATTTTTTTCCAAAAAATCTTGCTGCTTATGAGATAATTACAAAAAAATATATGGTAGATCAGACAAGCCATTGATGATGAAACATAATGGGTCACAAAGAAAATTAAGATTACAAGTTTTGCTGTGAAAACACAACAGTGTTTTATACAAAAGAGGGTTCATTGTTACAGTTCCCTGACAGCAATTAACATTTTCTCTTGTCAAAGAATTTACTACTTCCATTTGCATTGCAAGAGGGTTATTTGTTTGTTTTTATAATTTGTGATAAAAAGAACTGTGTATTTAAAAAGTACTCTTGCAATTACTTACATTAAATGGAGAATACACATGAAATTTAAAACATTTTGTATGCATAAGCCCCAGAAAAGAATTAGGACAGTACAAACTAGGTTGAAAAGTAGGGATGCATAGATCTGAATGCATCATGATGTTATATTTTATGCACTTTTCCCACCTCGTTTTTGTTTACCTGCTGAGAAATTTGACTCCCTCAACAAACAAGCCCACAGTATCCACTGAATTGGAGGCTGGGTGTGATTGGATGCTGTGAAGATGAGATGTCTCCAGTGCCTGCCAAGAATCGGACCATGATTTCTCATACATCCAATCTGTAGCTTAGTCACAACACTGACTGAGCTCCCCTGGTTCCACAAATCCCTGAATACATTTATTTTTACCCATAAATTTTAATTCTTGCTGGAACTGTAATGTGTTACGTTAATATTACTTAAAATCTGTTTGTTTGATCACTGGTTTGCTCTTCTTCTTCCTCTTCTTCTTCCTCTTCTTGTCTTCTTCATCTTCTTCTTCTTCTCCTTCTTCGTCTTCTTCATCTTCGTCGTAATCTTTTTCTTCGTCTTCTTCTGCTGCTTCTTCTTTGTCTTCATCTTCTTCCCTTTCTTCTTCTTCTTCTTTGTCTTCATCTTCTTCATCTTCTACTTCTTCTTCTTCTTCTTCTTCTTCTTCTTTGTAGTCTTCTTCTTTGTCGTCGTCATCTTCTTCGTCGTCGTCTTCATCTTCTGCTGCTGCTGCTTCTTGTTCTTCGTCGTCTTCTTCTTCTTCTTCTTCTTCTTCGTCTTCTGCTTCTTCTTCTTCGTCATCGTCATCTTCTTCTTTTTCTTCTTCATCATCATCTTCTTCTTCGTCTTCTTCTTCATCGTCATCGTTTTCTTGTTCTTGTTCTTCTTCATCGTCATCTTCGTCATCATCTTCTTCTTCATCTTCTTCTTATTCGTTTTCTTCTTCATCTTCTTCCTCTTCCTCCTTGTCTTCATCTTTTTCTTCTTCATTGTCTTTTTCCTGTCCTTCTCCTTCTTCTTCGTCTTCTTCTTCTTCATTTGCTTTAGTGAATGTAGCAGGTCCTTGACCTCTGCTGTGTCATTTAAATTTGTTAACACCCTGATGTTGTGAGATCATCATAAATGGCGTATAGGGTTTTAGGTTTATACTCTGATTAATGTGTTGTTGTCTATTGGGTTTTACACCATATGTTCTGGTAGCTGGGAACCAGAATTTTGGAGCAACATACTTCCTCCATCAGGATAGAACTGACATCCTTACATGTCCTCTGTCCTTAAGATAAAGGTAGTATGTTTCACTGAAACTGTGGTATTGTTGATAGTGTTCTGTGGGGAATTTCTTTTACAGGAAATTGACTGAATGTAGAATATGAAGGAGGGATGATGGGCAGGTGTTTATTATGGTATTTCAGGTGGTACCGGGTGGAATAGCTGCGAGATCGGGGAAGTTACGAATGGGGGATCGAATTCTTAAAGTAAATGGAGAAGATGTTACTAAATCAAGTCATCGTGAGGCAGTGCTAAAGCTCTTGAGGCCTGGAGATGAAGTTGTTCTCACCATCCAGCATGATCCTTTGCCAGAGGGATATCAGGTTGGTACTTTGCTCACCTAGTATGTAAACGTTTATAATTTTGCTGTTAATTGTGCCAGTTACTGTGTGTATGAGGCAGTACTTCCTGTGTTAATAGTTTCTTGCAAGAACAATAATCTTTCTTTAAATGGCACAGAAGCTTGGCTTATCGTAGATTGAGTTTTGAGGATTGATATATATCAGTTTCTGACACATGCAGTGGAACAGTGTGTTCATTCAGTCTAAAATACTTGGGATGACATTTGGATTCAGCCTGTGTTTTGTGCTCTGCAGTGGATGTGTCAAGTGTTGTGACAAAGTATGTGATCAGTTCTTGCATAAGATACGTGCCTTTTGTGGTTATTTTTTCCAGCCCATTCTCATGTGACCAGTATACATTGAATTCTCGTTTCTATGCTCTCTCTCTCTCTCTTTTTTAAAATTCAACTTCAGTATACCGTATATGGTTGCATATAATTTATTTTGGGCTTAATTTTTTTTTTATATATTATTTGTTAGGTCCATTTGTCTTTTGCATTATCTACAAAATGAATCATTAACCCTTAATTGACAGGGCTAACAACTAAATTTGGACACACCCTTGATGTAAAAGGCGAATATTATTTGAACAGAAAAAAAATAAAAATTGTGAAATATGTGGCATTTTATGGGAAATAAAACAGCAGTTGTGTGATGGTATACAGCATGTCTTAAAGTTGCAGTGTCTATTCTTGTTGAATAAATATATACAATGACACTCTCGGAGTAAAATCCTGATTGTGTGCTAGATATAGACTAATGTTTTTTTTCATGCAAAGAACAAAATGGGATGAGATTTGATCCTGATATTCATAATGTTTAGCTGACTGTGTGGAGGAGAGTCTTAAAGTCTCACGGTCCTCTTTAGCTAGTCAAGAAAATCTCGACCTTGCATGGGACTTGCAGGAGGTGAACAAGGCCTATAAGTAATGGGAGAGATTAGAGAAGGATACATGTCAGGAAACATGAAGGGGGAAGGGCCATACCATGGCCCAGGCTGATAGTCACTGGTTTGTCACTGGGGGGGCCTGGGTTGAATCTCAGACTAGTCATGTGGAATTTGTGGTGGGCAAAAGGACACTGTGACAGGTTTCTCTCCGAGGACAGTACTTTGATTTCACCATTTCAGTATTATTCCATCAACTCGCCATATTCATCCACTCACCTGTCACTGATGCTATATAATCTAAGTGATTAACAGTGTTGATACATGACATGATTAAGAAAGGAATGCAGTGGCACCTTGAGGCACTTAGGCATATATAGGTTATTATATGTAGAGGATGTTTGATGATGTAGGGTGGGAAAATGTGAACCAGATCCACCAGTCATAGGGTGCAGACTAGTCACAAGAGCTGTGAACTTGGTAAAGCAGTTTGCTTTTGTCTTGGTAGTGGCTATGATGATTGTTGTTTTCTGGGATTCAGTTGTCATGTAGCATGATAAATTTATGAGCATTTTAGAGGAACCTGCAGACTCCATTTTTAGGGTTCAGATCTCCGCATGGAGACAGCAGATTCCTCCAGAATGTTGGTAAGTATATTAGATCAGAAGGTTTGGCATTTTAGAAGTCTGTAAAGCACAGTCATGCACCATGGAATGTGAGAAATTCCTGAACTTGCTGAATACCTGTCACTTATTCAGAAGGACCCTGCTCCTTAGAGTTCGTAAGGTACTGTGTTTAATTGAGTCTTTAATTAACTGAGAAACATAGCTTAGCATGTCTTGTCTGTTCATTTATCATATTAATATAGTCCCCTTCGCCACCCTTCCCACATGCACAGGAAAATAGTGGCAGGAAGTGAAGATGATATCCGTCACACAAACTGACACTGTGATGGGATACATTCAGTTTTATTATGTTATGCATTGGGTGTTGCTGGAAGTGTGGCATAAAAGGAGGCAAGAAGATTTCTGTGTTTGTTGTACCAATCTGAATGCTACTTTTTTTTTGTCACTTCCAATTTTATCATCTGAAGTGTCAAACATTTGCTGCTGTTATGTGAAACATAATCAGTAATCACATGTGTATTGTGGTTGTTACAAGCTGGTCGAGGTTGAATATATACCAGTCATAGTAAGTATTTACTTGTGTAATACCACTTTACAGTACAACCATTTAGGTAGTAGTTGAACAGAACAGTGTGGAGAAAGTATCCATTTGTTGAGGATTCTGTTCATGTGATGCTGCATCACTTGTTAATTTGTTCCCAGTGTTTTGAAGACAATGTATTCCTCCATAACACTGAGAATAGGATGGCTTAGAATGGAATAGTGATTGGGTTTGAGCCCTTTGGTCCCAATGCACCTAGGCCTTTCGACAGGCCCTCTGTGCCTCATAATATGATGCTAAGTTATGGTAGCCCTGTTCCTTTGCTGAAGTTCTAGATCACACCCAGATTTAGACTCCTAACATCCTCTGGATCCAAGAAAGAGGAGCCCAAATAAATATGAATGCGAGTGAAGCCAAGGCTTTGCACTTGTACAGAACATTGACTGAGGTTTCCTCCTCTGCTCCACACCATAACATTGACAACAAACTATCCAGTGATGCAGCATCATATCCCAGAAGAACATAATTCTGTACCACATGGCTGTGAGACATCATAATTCAGTAACACAGCTATCATAATCATTGCCTATCTCATCGAAATCTGATCTATCTCACCTCCTCCCCCACCTGCATTTCTAACACAGCACCACCACCTTCCTTGAGCCATCTCATCTGGCATTTAACGTAAGTGCACACAAGTTACAATTCATTTCCAGTTTACGTAGCATACAAATGAGTATTTTTTTATTTCTATTATAATATCAGTAACACTATAATATATATATGTACATACATACATACATGCACACATACATATATACATACATACAAACATACATACATACATGCATGCATACATACGTGCATACGAGCTTACAAATGTACATACATACTTCAGTGTTCAGCATGGGGAGAAATGTGTTCCGTACTTAACAGTACATATTTGTCATGGAGGCATGAGGTCCTGTATCATTATAAATTTGTATAGTCAAGTGTCATTGCTAAACCTCATGAACATAGTTATACAAGACAATGGATGACAGCCCAAGCCAATTTGGCTGCTCCCTATGCTGATATTAATACGGTTATATTTCTCACCGTGACATGTGTTCGCCTATCATAGGAGCTGAAAATAGTGAAAGCAGAAGGCGAGAAACTGGGGATGCATATCAAAGGTGGACTTAAAGCTCATCGTGGTAACCCTCTGGATCATACTGATGAAGGTGTCTTTATTTCCAAAATCAACTCTGGTGGGGCTGCCAAGCGGGATGGCAGACTCAAGGTAAGTTTCATGAGGAAAGTATTATTAAACCAGCACATTGTCTTTATGGCTGCCGCCTGAAATTTTAGTAAGCCACGAATTATAAATATGTGTACAAAGTTGTACATTGAAATCCGTTTCTTAAGAAGTGTATGGAATTGTAATGCAAGTGAAAATATTAAAAGTTTGAAGGTGAAGAGCCAAACATGAACTGAATTTTCATAATAGTTATAGAAACTCCTTGGAAAGTACATGTATTTAGAAAGAATATTGAAATTTGAAAACTGAGTGCACCTTATTAACATTAGTGTTAATTAAACTTATGCAGGTCATGAACTTTAAATGTATTTCCCTTTCCCCTCTATTTGAGTAACATATTGTATAGGTCTTGGTGCAGCTTATCATGTAATTTGTGCTTATATTGAAAGTTTCTTCCGACTTACAGCACTGTCTTCCATTCAGTGCTTAGTGAAATCCTGAACCATTTTACTTTATGTCATCACAGTGTATTTTTATAAGATCCATTTTAATATTATCACACAGTCTCCATCATCGTCATCATCATCATCTGTTTGGTTTTCTTTGACAAGATTGTGGTGGAACTTTCTCATTTAGTTTTCAGTGTTGGTGATACAAAGTCAAAATCTTGATGTTAAATTTCCACCTTTTAGTGCTTCGCTCTGCATAGTGCTTCAGTGCACTACTTAACACGGGAATCTGACTGGGAGTTTCGCTGTTTGCCGTAATTTTGTATGAATTTGCTTTCCATGTTCATCCAGTTGTAACCTGATGTCAGTAGCCAAGTAATGGGAACTTAACATATTACAAACTATCCCATCATTTACTTTTCTGAATATGCTTGTAACGAGGTTCTATGTGTTACAGGTTGGGATGAGGCTTTTAGAAGTTAATGGTGTTTCCCTGCTCGGGGCCTCACACCAAGAAGCAGTAAATGCACTTCGGAACTCAGGGAACGAGATTAAGCTGGTTGTCTGCAAGGGTAAGAGGATAGTGATGCTCATCAGTTACTAATGTCTGAATTTTATTGATGCTTTGTGCATAAATCACAAATTTGCATTGCTTTCCAGGCTATGACAAATCTGAAGTTGACAGATTATTAACAGAAGGAAAGCTAAGTAAAGAATCCAAATCCATCTCGCACAGTGTATCTAGTCTCGATCGTGATGATGAAGACACAGCTACACTGAGACAGGCAAGTAAACATCTTTGTTTCTTTGTCAAGTAATCTGACCATCTCAGACCCATAAATTTTTTGTTTTGTCCCACTGAATAAATGGGCCGAGGCAGTAATGCTTTGGTTTTTGTTGTGTCCAGTTTGAATCATGGTTGGGGCAGCAAATATTCTGAGTGAGAACATGTTTTCTGGTCAAATGCCAAGATAGCACCTTAAACTGAATTATTACGCTTCCTTCCAAATTTGTTCCAATTTGTTGTTTGCTATTATCATGTCAGTCAGTGCTGTATGCACATGAATTATGCACAGTATCATTAAATGAATAATGCATGAATAATAAGTTCTCTGCTGAATTTTTGCTATCATATGTGTGACATCGAACAGTGAAGTTCTGTGCCTGATGTTATTGCACAATTAATACTCTTGTACGGAAACCAATCATAGCCAGGTTCTGTTTGTGTTAGGGATTAGTAACAAGAAAGAAAGCTGTAGTTTGATCAGTCATCCATAGCAACCCTGCAAGTAAGTTGTGTGTTCTTTGCTGTCATGGGGGAGCCAGTAGAAATGTGGTTTTATTTCTTACTTGGGACAGCAACTACAGAAACACAAAATGCTTGAAACCGTTCGTGGTTATGGAACATTGTGCCTTATGTATATCTTTGAACAGTTTAAAACAAAGTTACTGTATATATGTATGTGAAGACCTTGAATGTGATTCTGATCTGGATAGAGTTCGGAAGTTTGAAATGTTGGCCAGAAGCTTTTGAATGACCCTAACATTTATGGAGTGTCAACTGTGCATTAACCAGAAGACAGTTCATCAGGTTTTTTTTGATTGGGAAGGAGTACGTTCTGCCCACGTGTCAGACTGGTCAAGTCATTACTGTAGACATATCTCGAGTGTTCTCAATTATAATTACAAAAGTAAATGTCGGCGCATGGAGTAGAGGACAGAAGCATCGCCGAGGCTGAAACGTTTTTGCTTGTGCAGAAGTTGATCGAAATGATGATCACTTTTATTGATAACAGGGTGTGTTCCATAAAGAATTCCTGCCCAGAGGAAAAACTGTGAAATGTGACTTCTGGATTGCTGGGAAGGTTATTGAAGTGGACTTCGCAAGGGAGGCCACAATTTTGATAGAAAGGCAGTAGTTTTATTTTGTTTGACAATGCAGCCACTCATTCTACCTTCACGGTGAAGTTGGTTGTGACAAATCACAGCATAGTGGAGACAGGTTACCCACCTTATACACTCCTGCCAGCCAACTTATTTATGTTCCCTAAAAAGTAAGTTGTTTCCAAAGCAAGAAGATTTACTGATGTAAAGAACAGCAAGAAGAATGTAACCAGCAAATAAAATTTAGTTTGTAATATGTTTTCTTTTGGGTAATTCCCCGGCGTCACAAAGCTAATAGCTAGGCTATTAGCTTTGTGACGCCGGGGAATTACCCAAAAGGAAACATATTACATACAGGACACAGCGAAAGCTTAAAATCAAGAAAATTTAGTTTCTTTGGGCACCTCTGATGACTGTGTTTTGTAGTTTTTAGGGGAATTTACTTTGAAGAAAAAACAATTTTTTTCTTCTTTACTTCTTACAGAAAGAATCCCATAACAGTATTGTTAGTCCATGTAAATCCCATTTGCTGTTTGAATGTAAATACAACCAGCTGTGAGTAGACGTTGGCTAATCATGGAAGATAAAAAAATAAAATATTGTCAGCACAACTAGAATGTCTGTATTATTTATTATTGCAGTAATAAATAATACAAACATGTTAGTTGTGTTGGTGGTATTTTATACTTTTATGTTATGTGTAACACAGTGGGATGACTGACTTAAAAAAATCATACTGGAATTGTTTAATTCTTTATTCAGGAGCAGGAAATGAAGCAGGAATTAGTAGAGTGGGAGAAGGAGGAACAAGAACGTAGAGACAAAGAATTGGCTGTCCATCAGGGACAGCAGATCTTGTCTTTAGCTGAAGTAGCCAGAGAAAAATCAACTCCAGAGAGAGTAAGTTTTGTAAAAAAAAAACCTACAGTAGAAGTTAAAGCATTTCAGTAAGCGGTGATCTATAAGATTGTATGTATTGTAACTGTTGAATTTTCGGCTTTCAGAAATCAAAAGGTCATAAAATAGTTTTGAATTAAAACCTACCCTTATGGAAAGATTGTAGAATCCTACATTTAAAGCTTAAAAATTAATCACACTCAAAAAAGTACACAAAATCCTGTGTTTAAAGCTGAGTAACATCACATGTTTTGAATTATATAATATCTCAAAGTAAAAGAGAGTTCTGTAAGTACAGTGAAATATCAGTTTATTGTTCCTGTATTAAGTGACATCCAATATTTAGTGCATATTTTTCTGGCCTTGGCTGTTACAAACAGCATGTTACTTTATTGTATTTATGGACTTTCAACTTCATAAATCATCTGCATTTATCATAAGAAGTTTTTTAGCTTCCAGAAATTATACCTTAGCTTACAGTACTGCTGGCTGAAACAACAGTTCATATATCTGAGGGTTCTTACTTCTTCTGTAGGCATTACCATGCTGAAAGTTCATGTGTGTATCATGGGTATGTGCCTACCCACTTTCTTATCACTCTGTGATCACCTTCAGGTGTTGGATGTGGTGAGGGCAGCAGAATTGTTGGTGAACAAACCTTCCAGCCCAACAGAGATGCTAGTACCAAAGTCTCCAGGTGGTCCTAAGACAGATCTGAAAACAACCACCATTGTAACGAGCAAGCACACACTGGCTCCGCAGCCCAGCACGGTGAGTACCCAGCACTTGATGTAATATTGTTTAACATGGTTGTTTATATGTACGTTTGTATTTGCAGCCCCTAGCCGGATACGTCTACAGTAGCTGAACACAACTTACATTTCTTGCTACTTTTGTGCCCATTACTGTTTATATAAATGATAATGTGAACTGTCAGTGAGAGATGGTGTAGTAAGCACAAGTGTCCTAGCAGTAATCTTCAAAACGTATAAGGGGAACTATTAGGAACTGCTAGTATACTAGAATAAATAAGAATTTTTCATGCATAGTGGTTGATAATGCAGACCTGTATTTTTTTTATTGCTTGATTTACATTTACTAATTAGAACAGCAAGGAACTTGAAAGTTTTTGTTTATTTATCTGTTTATTTTATTTTATTTTTATGTCATCTTGGCAGTTGCAACATGTTATAAGGTTACCTTGTTTATCTGAATCTAAGTCAAGGCTTTTCTGAATCACACTTGTTCAAAAGTGGGGGTCCCCTTAAAATTCTTGACTAGAACTTACACAGGATAAAAACTCTTATTAAATTTGTTAAAATTTCTTTCTGGATCTGCAGAGTTCACAGTTCTGTGTGCCACTTGAAGTTTAAATGTTTTATGTCAATCAGAAAGCAAAACTTATAGGTTGTGATGTAGTTAGAGTATGATGATTGCATGTGATGGAAAACTCACATGATCATCACATTAAGTGTGATTCAAACCAAAGATCCCAGGATTTGCTTGACCTGGGACTGTATGTGCCTTCTTCATGGCTGCTGGAATTTTCACTTGAAATATGCTGTGGGAATGTTACATTCATGAACATTCATTATATGGCCCTCTAATGCTGTACATTTTTCCTGAATTGTAAATACAGCTACACCCATTTAAGATGACCCTGCTTAGGATGTTTTACTGCCTGAGACATTAGAATGATTTAGAACCTAAAATTTTCCCATGTGATTAACATATTTGTTATCCCTTGAATATGTTTCAACTTGAAAAGATTCCACACCTAAGAAGCATGAGAAGTTCATGACACAACAGATTTTTCACCTAATTGTGATACAGTTCCTCTTAAAGTAAAAGAGGTTTTAATGTATGTATCCTGCCAGCTGTTCCATACATCGAATGATTGTAGTGCCAGACTCTGCACAGTAAACGAGGACTATTAATAGCATGAATATTGTGAAGCTGCCTCATATAGGCCTTCATGAATTTGTGGCAAGTACAATTATCAAAAATTGCCGTTTACATTGTGTGTGTACTAGTTGGTCTTTTGGCCGTGTGTGGGATGGGGAGAGTTAGATGTGTTTAGAGAATGTGTTTTTACATTCTGAAAGATAATGGTGAAAATTTAGCCATTCACCTTCATTCAGAGAATAGGCATTGCCTCTGATATACTCTATGTTAGCAAGTGTGTGTTGGCGAAGGACCAGGTTTATCTGTGGTCTGTTTTGTGTCGCACCTTATTTTGGATGAAATCTGTATTGCATTGAAAACTGCAGTCAAAAGTGATACAGAATTTCAAATATTGATTATTTGGTATTGTTGAAATTATGGTGTTGATAAAATATGAGGCATGTCACATTTAATTTGGCATTCACATTCTTTGTTTTCCTGTACTTGACACTTCAGTTTTTGCATGCTTCTCCCTTCATGTCACTAGATAAAATCATGAGATAGTAACTTGAGATTTTTTGTTTTTGCAAGTCTACTGTTAGTTTGGGCCCATGTGCTATCTGACTGGTACTGGCACACAAATGAAAACAGGAAACCCTTGTAGGATCACTGAAAATTTGACATCAGAGGACAAATCCAAGCTATGTAGAGTAATAACAAAATTCGCACATTTCATTAGAGGTTAATTGATTTTGTTAATTAGTTGTGTCGACTTAAGATCTCTGTTAGGCTGTATTGTATGTGCCACAAGTGAACATGTTTTCCATTCTTGTCACTGGAGAAAGTCACTCTGTGTGGAGTAATGCATTCGGACCCCCTCAGCTGTATTCTTCCCAACAGATGATCCAACTTACTGAAATGGATACTACTTTTTGCCACTGTGGCATTTTTCTGGAATAAAGCGATATTCTATGCAGAGTGGTGTATCTGTAGAATGTATATTTGATGATGAACAAAAGGTGTATTATAATGGGTTTTGTTCGGCAGATTTAAATGAAAATCACCAGTTTCAAGGTTTGAAACTGTGAGGTATATCAAGTGCTGGACATGGAAAGTTTTCTCTTGAAATCCTGATGGCAATGCATATGTTAAAAATGTTTCACTTTAATTCTGACTTGAATTACCCTGTACCTATGCATATCTAGTAGTTACAGTTTTTGTAAGTGTGATACATATGTGAACAATATTGTGTAGAAGTGCCTTGAATGTAACACATACTACCATTCTCCAGATAAGTTGAACTTGTTAAGGTTCTTCTTTCCGATTTGATGTTGTTGATTCCTTTGCTAGGTGTCATGATTGGTGGCGTCTTCTTTATCTCTGGTGCCATGAAGGTTTGTTTTGTTGTCTCTTTGTTTGTGGCTTGGAGTTGCATTTGTGCATGGCTAAATGCTGTTTGAAAGGACGTGGAACAGTTGCAGTGGATGTATTTTATACTTACTAATACATTGCATTTGTGGATGAGGTGTGATTATGTTAGGTTCATGCCATAATTGAAATACAACAAAGTTCCATTAATCCAACTCATATGGTACCAGACAGGTGATGGATTGTGGGATATTCCAGATTATCAGACATTACCTATACTGACTTAAGTTCTTGCAGGTAATATTTTGTTACTGTTCCTTTACTTGGATCGTACAATTGGCTGGAGGAGTGTTCCACTTGATTCATCTCCTTTGTCTGCTGGTTCAGGGTTATCAGGGTTCTATTCTGTGTTTTCTGGAGTCTTCATAGCTGAAGAAGATGATGGAGTAGGAGACAAGGTGTCAGGAGATACCACAGCATTTGATGTACAGGCCATCTTGGAGGCATTTTTGAACATGTCACTGAAATCTGCCTGTTTAATTGATGATGCATTTTTTCTGGTAAAAAGCAAACTGGACTGTCTGAATTTCCATATTGTTGGGTGTTAGATTAAAGGAATTTTGTTGTACTTGACTGGCACAGCCTCAAGTTCAGGTGTTAACCAGTTTCAGTTTTTGGTAGGTACCCTGCTGTTCTGACTGAAGTTTTTCATTATGATCCTCTCTTGTTATTGGTGAATATCATAATTCCTTAAAGCAAGGGATTGCCATGTCTCCCATATCCTGTTGATCCATAATTCAGTTATCATAACACATCTCAATCCACACAGCATAAACTCATCCTACATGATACTTATAAAATTAGAGAATATTCTGCCACTGAACTATGATTCTGTTAGTTTGTTGTTAGTTGTTGGATAAAGCATTGTGAATTCATGTAACCCCTTTCAGGTGCTGAGAAAAGTCAAACATCTTTCTGTTTAATCCTAATACTGCACTGCCATTTGCTCTTTAGTAAGCAAGGCTAACGAGATTGTTTCATAAAACTGATTAACACTTTATTATGTATATTTGAGACGATAGGAGACAGACACAGTTGAAATGTGTTGACATTTTGTATAGTGTTGTTCAAATAAATCACATAGTGATCAGTTTAGTTTATGATAGATCTCAGAGAATATTCATATTAGGATCTTCTGGTATGTGACACCATGTAGCGTTGTAGGTTCCACAGATCTCACTTGCAGAATGTGTTTTAATGTTGTGCATGCCATACTGTTCAGTAAACTTACACTATAATATATATTCATGCCAACTGCAAGCCATCTTCTTAATCTGTTAACTGCCATTGCTGATTGTTTGAATCACCTCCTTAAGTTGCGAAGGTCAGATACTTGAGTTGTTAGTTTTGTTTAATAACAAACTGTGAAAGTAGGTAGATTTTTGTATTACAGATCCAAAAGTAAATTGGTGTTTTCCATTTACCACAATAATGAACAAGAAAATCATGAGGATGCGTTTCCTGAGTGTAGCAGCTAATGATATAGTGGAGATATTTTATTTTATTTTTGGCTGAGTGACAGCCAGTTTTGTTTGCTTCATGTGGTTGTCGTCAGTCTGTCCAGGCAAGTGCTGTGAAAGTATTTTGAA
>Ga0123354_10007490_pt1 | contig 16437 bp, 7 predicted proteins | sample TergutLab28metaG_2_FD_97872 | JGI IMG/M metagenome (GOLD analysis project Ga0123354, IMG submission 97872) | Labiotermes labralis P4 segment gut microbial communities from Petit-Saut dam, French Guiana - Lab288 P4 | ecosystem: Host-associated > Arthropoda: Insects > Digestive system > Gut ...
CTTTAAAATGTAAATAGTATACTGCGGACAAACGTACCCCCCCCCCCCCCCCGTGGCGCTGCGGCCCAACGCGGGCCATGGCCTCCTCATTCTTGAGGTTTCTAGATCACACACAATGAGTAGGACTCTCTGGGCGCGTGATCAGTGCGTCGCAGAGACGTCTACCTGACAACACACAACATTCACAACAGACATACATCCATGCCCCAGGTGGGATTCGAACCCACAATCTAAGCATGGGAAGCGGCCGTAGAATTACGCCTTTGACCGCGTGGTCAATGGGACCGGCATACTGCTGTTACATACACAGTTAAATTTTTTAAATTAACACACTAACATTTACGTTATATCTTCTTGTGTGTATACAAACATCTGACGTAGATTCTTCTATAGGAAAAGGACCTAGCCCCTATGGCCTGTTGTGGTGTGCACCATGTAGAAGACGGTTTCGTACGGAACCAGCATCGTTAAACGGAAGATACTACAATGTGTTGCCAGTATCTTCCGCTTCACGATGCTAATCACCTGCAGAACTCCGAAATAGAATAACCCAAAAGGTTTCTTTCCACTCATGACGAATGTCGACTTGAATGAAGCTCCGACAGTAATTAACTCCCTTACGACACTTTGTGATGCCTTTCCTTGAATTGCATTCTGGCCACGCTATTTTCGTTACCTGGCCGCAACACAAGTGCGTCTACTTTTGTATTTGTTACTTTTCTATGTCCTTCGTGGCCCACATTAGTATTTTTAACTTCTCAATTCCCCACCTCTTATTATTTTTACACATTCTACATTACATGTCCCTATTAAATAACACAGTCTAATCCAGAACCAACCTCAGCCAAGAACAGTCTTACATTTGCCGACATTACTGCACAACTCAGGTCGGTCCGTTAAGACTTCTATGAACTCCTTCGCTGATTTAATAACGTCACACGCAGAATCAACCAAAGACAAAATTTCTTATAATAAAACCAACGAGATGCACTAATTTCTCAAATTTATTTTTGGAATAAAACTCTACATGTTTCGTACAGTTTATCTGTCCATCATCACGAGTATAGCACTGTACACACAGCAATGGCATATACCATTGCTGTCTGTACAGTGCTAAACTCCTGATGATGGACAGAGAAATTGTACGAAACATGTAGAGTTTTATTCCAAAAATAAATTTGAGAAATTAGTGCATCTCGTTGGTTTTATTATATGAATATATCACGATGCACGGTCCTGTGAATGTCAAGTTCAAAATCAAAAGCTATGCAGAGATTTTCCTAATTACTAAGACAAAACTCATAACTATTCCTGAATAGCATCGATGATAAAGTCCAAACATGCATGAAAATATCGCCATTTATTAACCTAGGCACCTATATATTAAACTTTCGCCTAAAAATTCAATTATCGGTTTCATCCGCATGTATTATTTTTTGTAAAGATTGACTTCCTGTGGAATTAGAAGCCCGTAATCAATATGATCCCTATATTAATATTTACAGTTTTCCAATGACCTCAGTGGATCGGTCTACAACAAATATGAAATACTATAATCAATTCGTACAACTGGCACGAACAGTGAATTTTGCTTCAAGTTTTCCTACCAAAATTGTGCAAATATTATTATTCCCGCCCTAGGTGTCCCGCAACCCACTAATTTCATAACAGTAAAAAAGGTAAAGTGTTCCCGTTACAGGCCCGATGTGTCCCTAAGGGTAGGTAGACGTATTTCTCTACTCTTCCATGACCGCGGCACTAGAAGGGGGTGAGTGGTCAGCAGTACGCCCCGGCCGCAATTTACCCGCGGGAAAGACCCGGTACCCATTTTACAGGAGGCTGGGTGGGGCCCAGGGCCGGTCTGGACGGCCGGAAAATCTCGTCCCCACCGGGATTCGATCCCGAACAGTCCTTCCCGTAGTCAGTTGATATACCGACTGAGCTACCGGGACCACAATTTCATAACAATATCATATAATAAATACCAATTAAATAGTTCCTTATTACGTAACTTTCCCAATTCTCCCGTTTCTCCCTCTTCCAATCACAGCTAGGAGTCCACTGGGTACCTTACGTAGCTTCTTACATTCTGCGTAAACCAAATACTGTATGGAATGGTTTGGATTTCCCACACAAGCAAGAATTTTGTTCTAACTACGTCCAGAACAACTGTGGCGATCCCCATATCCATTAGGTAACTTAGACTATTTTCCTGCGGGTATGGCGACCAGGGCGTGAAGCTGATCACTCAGGTTCAAAACATGTAGAGCTGTATCTCTATGTCACGAAAGCCGCAATGACGCGATTCTCAAACGCAAATACGCCACTTTTATTTTACGTGTATAGGCCATCTGATGCAGACATTTGACGTCATATTTTCCAAAAGGCTGGTGGTGGAACATTTTTCTTGAGAAAGACAGCTCCTCAACCTGGACATGTGGCGTGACTGGGCAGTTTGCGGTCCTAACTACAGAATCGGCCGAAGCCAAATGGTTCAGACAGAATTTTAACATCCTTTGTTCCACTACCGCGTTGTGACAAATCAGTCCAAATTTCGCGAAGGCTTCGAAACGGTAATACGCATGTTTCATAGCAACAGAATATTGTATTCTCGGAGCATTTTCCAATTATTCTGTAACACTTATGTGTACCCGCGTTTACCCGTCAATCATTCCGTTTTGAACAGTTATAAATTTGGTATTTACACTTTTACTACAGTTAGCTGCGGAATGGCTTGAAGGCAGCTGCTATACCACTAGGACTGCGTCGTTTTCGATTGCATAATAAAAATCGAAAATAATGCATAAAATAAAATTCCCCAACGACATCCGCTGTGGATTTTTAAGCTCATCTGCAAATTGCTTATCCATTTATGGCCTTACGTGGACTTCAGCCCATCTCCTCTTATAGAGACAAAGGCAAAGTTTTCCTTATGCAAGACACTGTAAGACTGGTTTCAAAGCCCCACTCATTCATAACCTCGACACTAGAAGACAGTGAATGGGCAGCCTCATCCACAGGACTCCTCACCCCTGGGGAGAGAGCCTCGTTTACCCATTTAACAGGAAGCTGGGTGGGCCCCAGAGCAGGTGCGGACGCTCTGTGAGACATCTATTGTAAATTAGCCGGTATAGAACCACGAAAATAACAAAGGAAGTGGAGTCTGTCGAAACATGTGTTAGCAAGTAGTTACAAAGATGTAGCAGAAGGTTAGAGTAACAAACAAGACCAGACAGTACACTTCAACTGCAGTTCGCAACTAGGAAGTGGCACAGCATAGAGCACACTACCTTCTAGCAAATTTAGTGTCTTAGTGGACCTTACATGTAAGTGTATTTGCGGAAACATGAAAGTTCAAAGCGTGCACATTCTATGAAATCGTATTTTCCAGGAGCTCTTCAAGGGTTATAATGCACACTAAGAGTGGACAGCAATGAAATAAGTAATATGTGGGGCCGCAAGATTTTCCCACTGAAATCTCAATTAGCTTAATACTAGTTAGTATTACTAGCACGTAGAGAGTTACGTAACTAAATGCGTACCTTTAATGTACCGGTAACAATCTCTCGCTATAGGAATCACCGCAAGGCAGGTGGAGCAGAAAGGAGGGATTGTAAATTACCGTTTGCAACAAATCTTTGTGTCGTATGTTACATCTTCACAATAGACACTAAACTTCACAAGTTTGAAAATCATTTACAGGTGCATAATACTTATAAGTTCCGTTCCTACGTCACAGAAAACCTACTGTGTTAACATTACAAATGTCTATCCGTTAATGCTACGTTATTCTTAGAATCATGCGAAACATATTTATGTTGTGGGAAAAATGCAGAGTTTCGAATGTCAAAGTAGGTGGTACACATGGTAACCAATGCATTTTAAAGCGTTAAATACAGTGCAGCGAGACAAAATTGGATGTTTAAAATGTACTGCCTACAAACATAAACTATGTGGCTGGAGAAGTCGAATTTCAATATCGCTAATCCACAGCACGCCTTAGGCATGACCCTGAGCCAGATCTGCCCCGCTGAAGTCTCATAACCAACTCTCCTATATTGAGTTTTACGTTATCCTATTTCCTCTCACGTAATAGCCTCTAATCCGCAAACTGGAAGGTCAAGCAAAAGATCCAGCGTCATAATCATAAACCGGCATCGGACGCGAGACTATTTGTAAGCTTGTTCGCAAAATTGCAAAAAAGCGTCCATTAGTTTCGTGTCTGTCTGTCTGTCTGTCCACATGGAACAACTCGGCTTCCACTGGACGGGTTTTAATGAACCTTGATATTTGCGTGTTTTTCGGAAACTCTGTGGAGAAGATTCAAGTTTCATTAAAATTTGACAAGAAAACCGGGCACTTTTACACGAGACGTACGTACATTTACAATAATATAATCGTTCGATTCTTCTGTGAGTGAGGAACATTGCTACCGTCATCTACACCATCGGACGCGTATGGAGTAGACAGCTTACCTTCCGTCGCTCAATTGGGTGAACTTGAAGGTCTTCTCTCTGGGCACTGTACATGGAAGGTCCTTGCAGAGTCGCAATCCACTATTCCGGCTGTCACACATACACACACTCCACACACACTTGGCTTCTTAGTCTTTTTATTTGACAGATGTTTACTCTGAGGTTCACAGTAACTATTCAAGATTTATAGCACACTAGAGGGTGTATCCACGGCACCTGCACCAGCACAGCTTCTTGTCATTTTCTAATTGAAAATGTATATTGAAATTGTCCAACATTAAGGTAGTGCTCAAACTCTGTGTCGTTCTACTCCAAATTCCAAAAACTGAGTTCTCCCTGCTCGCTCGCAACCTTGTTGCACTTCCAAAGCCACATACCCCTTCCTAAGTACCACAATGATTCTAATTGCCGAAATTCAAATTTAGAGAGACCCCGCAGGACGAATTCAAATGACTTAAATTCGCGCAACCAATCAGGTTTATTTTCCCCTCCCCAAAAAAAGTCGAATTCGCCCTGTGGGGTTTTTCTAAATTTGAATTTTGGCCAATAGAATAATTTTGGTACACAGTAACGGCTATATGACTTTGGAAGTGCAGCAAGGTGCGAGCGAGCAGGGAGGACTCGGTTTTTGGAAGTTGGAGTAGAAAGACACAAGAGTTTAGGCACTCCGTTAGTGTTGGACAATTTCAATATACATTTTCAATTAGAAAGTGACAAGAAGCTGTGCTGGTGCAGGTGCCGTGGATACACCCCCTAGTGTGCTATAAATCTTGAATAGTTACTGTGAACCTCAGAGTAAACATCTGTCAAATAAAAAGACTAAGAAGCCAAGTGTGTGTGGAGTATGTGTATGTGTGACAGCCGGAATAGTGGATTGGATCGCGGCCCTTCAGGGACCTCCCATGTACAATACCCTGAGAGAAAACCTTCAGGTTCACCCAACTGAGCGACGGAAGGTAAGCTCTCTACTCCACACGCGTCCGGTGGTGTACACGACGGTAGCAATGTTGCAGGGAAAAGATGCAGGTAAAATGAAAACACATTTTACGTTCAATAACTTTTTCTTTTCCGAAGATCGTGATGTTTAGGCGATGTGTAAAAAGTTTGTACAGCCGGATTGGCCACAGATGACAATCCAACAAGGCGCATGCACTTTGCATGCTGGATTACTAAGGCTGCAGACACACACACACTCAGAATATTTAATACATACTGCTTTCCCGCTACATCAACAGTCACGCGAACGCGTCTCAATGTTACGTCACACGTGTATTGCCTGTCTTGTTTATTCTAATATCACTATTAAGAACAGATTTCTTGAACCATTTCTTGCCTACGACCTCAATGTGTATACCCCTGATCGCCTCCATTTAACTATGCTAAGTCCCCAAACAGTAAACGTACCTGAACTGCTAAACATTTTCATCGCAAATGACACATCAACGCGTGGAGATTCCAATTATTACTTGGAATGGCCACAATTTTTAGGGGCAGAAGTTCATAGAAACGTCAATGAAGCCATACGAACGTATTACGAAACAGAAGGAATGTTGCTCCCTCGTGACGCGTGTATGTACTGCAGTTAGGCCGTCGATGTTCTCGGATGGCCAGGAAATTGGTTGTAGTTGCAGGGAAGGGGAGGAATCAGGGACGGCAGCGGCCACAGGAAATTAAACTTGCAGCAGCGCCTCTCTCCGCCGCTGTTCGCAAGCTTTGTCTCACTCAGTCAGTTATTGGAAATTCTATAACTTATACAAGTACAACGAAAATTAAACCATGCGTCTACTTTACGAAAACTTAAAAAAAAAAATTAAACTATTACTTTACTTTTCGTGAATATCAAATATGCCTTTAAAATGGATAGTAGAATTGTCATTGAAATTAATCGCTGTCAACAACTTTGAGAAACTTCACCAGGTACTATATGCGTTCGTAACTATGAAGACACCCGCTCGTCCATCGGCCAGTCTTTACGCGTCAAAAAAATATAGAAACAGAGATCGGATTAGTCAAGAAATTTGCTACTGTGGAGTATTAGTAAAATTTGTCTCAAAGTCCCAAATTTTGGTCAAATCTGACCAAAAATTATGACGACTTTAGGTGAAGACCTGCACGTACTTCCGTACACGTCTAAAGAAAAACCCGCGTCGGATATATATATATATATATACAGAGGGTGCCTAAAAACGTATACACATATTAAGAAAGGAAAAAAACTGTATTATAATTATAATACTCAATTTATACCGATAACAAAAGATGAACACAAGTCACGTCCAACTACACATTGCTACCATAATTCAATTCAACTTCGAAAAGTAATACATAAATAACATCTCTGACAATGTGTACACATTTTTTGGCACTCCCTGTATATCGTAGCGAAAAACTGTACAGAAAAACTAAACATATAGTTCACGTCCTTTTATTCCGTCACTCTTACGGTTTTCGAGATAAATAAATGGCAAAAAGACGTGCAAAAATAATTATGCTGTGTGCGCGAATAAATTTATTTCCAACTAACTGCACATACAAGTATGTTGCTTAACTTACTTACTCCATGGAGCAGAGCCCTTCTTCAGAAGCTAACCGGTTCTCAGCTAGTCAAAAAAGTTTCGCATTTTACGGAACTCGAAGGTTCATTGCGACATTCACAAGTTCCCACCACGTGTCCCAACACTGAGCCATAAGTTGGTTAACATGTATATTATTACTCGTACTTCTCTGACATGTCTCGGCTAATAATGTAATGTGATAGAATGACATTTTATTTTTGTGTAGTTGTGTACATGTGCTGACTTTGTAAATGGCACTTCTGCTGCTGATCCAGCAAGTAAATAAGCTATTTTTATTATTATTATTATTATTATTAGTAGTAGTAGTAGTAGTAGTAGTAGCAGCAGTAGTAGTATTATACGATATGGTTGTGTCTTCTCACAGGTCTTTTCTTCCTGGTATTTCTCTTGAACCAGCGGTGATCCCCACCGCTCACTCTTCAAGGTTCACACTGCAGTAATTTCCGTATTATGTGTGATGTTCCATGTGTAGCTGTCTTTTGTAGTGAATCTACTGAATGTCTTCCTGGTACAGTTTCCAAATTTTTCCTTAAGCTTCTCGTTAGGAACGATAGTACCTGTCATCGAGAAAACACCATGATCGCACATTTTTAGTTCCCCACAATCAGTAACAGCAACATGGCGTATAGTGACCATAGTGACGTAGACCGGCCACAGTAACAACAGCGATCAAATTTGTATTTAACCTTTCAAACACTAGAAGTACCACAAATTCTTTCTTTCTTCCATTCTTTTCTTTCTTTCCCTCTTCCTTTCTTTCCTTCTTTCTTTTTCTTTCCTTCCTTTTTCTTTCCTTCCTTCTTTCTTTTTCTTTCCTTCCTTCTTTCTTTCTTTCATTCTTTCTTTCTTTTTCTTTCCTTCCTTCTTTCTTTCTTTCCTTTTTCTTTCCTTCTTTCTTTCTTTCTTTCCTTCTTCCTTTCTTTCCTTCTTTCTATCTTTCTTTATTTCTTTTTCTTTCCTTCTTTATTTCCTTTTTCTTTCCTTCTTTCTTTCTTTCCTTCCTTCTTTCTTTCATTCATTCTTTCTTTTTCTTTCCTTCCTTTTTCTTTCCTTCTTTCTGTCCTTCCTTTCTTTCTTTCCTTCTTTCTTTCTTTTTCTTTCCTTCCTTCTTTCTTTCCTTCCTTCTTTCTTTCTTTCTTTCTTTCCTTCTTTCTTTCTTTTTCTTTCCTTCCTTCTTTCCTTCTTCCTTTCTATCTTTCCTTCTTTCTTTCTTATTTCCTTCCTTCTTTCTTTCCTTTTTCTATTTCTTTCTTTCATTCTTTCTTTCTTTTTCTTTCCTTCCTTTTTTCTTTCCTTTCTTTCTTTCCTTCTTTCTTTTTTCCTTTTTCTTTCCTTCTTTCTTTCTTTCTTTCTTTCTTTCCTTCTTCCTTTCCTTCTTTCCTTTTTCTTTCTTTCTTTCCTTCTTTCTTTCTTTCTTTCTTTCTTGGTCTGACATCTTCTACCTACTCAGGGTACCTGCAGAGGGTTACCGTTGTAAATCACACTCACTGACCCTCACACACACACACACACATTCGGTAGGCCCCATTGGACGAGGGATCGAACCGTCGCAGAGACCTCTACCTGAAAACACGAAACACTCACAAGATGCAGACATAAATGGCGTCAGGATGTTCGAAACTGCAACCCCGGCGAACGAGGAACCGCAGCCCCACGCCTTGGACCGCGCGGCCATCGGACAGTAATCTCACTTGTGTCAACAAATTCAGTTCCCGCCTAACGGAAAACAGGTTGCATCTTCATTACAAAAGCCAAGTAGTTAATGCTGTTCCGGGGGAAACGAAATACTTGTTAACTGCAAGATTTATATGAAACACAAACACATTTGCTGAAGAAGACGCTAACTTCGAGATGTCAAATAAATGTGGTTGAGACATTTTGTAACCACTGCGCTTTAAACAGCTAATAGCGCATTTTTCGCGTCTTCATAAAAGCTATTCGGATCAGCTATAAACATTCAGAATGTCACGGTACAAGCAAGAGCAGAGCGCAACCTCTGTTTACTAATTTATGGAGTGCGTCTTCCCATTTTGGTCCTGTTTTTGTTCAGTCACCATTCCTGTTTAGCGTGCTACACGCCCTGTGCATCTTATGGTTCATTTAAAAACATTTGGCCTCCCCTACCGACGTCGATAGCAGCCCGGTAGCGGCCACACTCAGTATTCTCCAATATCAAGATTGTCACTCACAGCGATTCCAGCAAATAATCCACAGGCTCTAGCCAACCTGGCAGTTTTTACCTCTAGGAATGTGGGAAATATACAGAGCAATTAGACACACATAATGAATTTCAACTTCTGCTCGCACTGTCTTCAAGAAAGAGGACTCACACTACCCCTCCTGTCAACACCAATCATTCGGCCCTATATACTTATGATCATCCCACTGCCTATATCTTGCCATTGCTTCACTAAAAAATCACGGTCTTATTCCGTATATGACATTTCACGTACTCGCGACGGGAACAACGAAGTTACTGTTGTCTGGGTTGCGAGGCCATGTAGTTTTGTTAGATACGTACTGGCATGGGCCACATAACGACGTTTCGGTCAACGACGGACCGCATATACGACGGCGGTCCCGTAAGATTATAATATTACAATATTATAACAACACTGTGTTACAATTGTTACAACAGTATTCAGTAGAGTAACATGCTGTACAGATTTGTAGACTAGGAGCAATAAGCTATATCATACAGCCTAGGTGTGTAGTGGGCTAAAATGTATTATCTATGTGTGTATAAGTACACGTTCGCACAACGACGAAATCACCTAACGACGCATTTCTCAGAACGTATCCCCGTCGTTAAGTTAACGCATTTCTGTACTAATGTTTGGGATGGGTCTTTTGACAGTTCATTTAGGAATGAGGTGCCGGGTCTCTTTCCAGGAGGGGAAAGCGACCGGGGAGTGGCGTTGACAAACCCACCCCATCTAGCACCGAGGTTAAAGAAAGAGTATATTTACACCACTATTTCACCTCTGGGCCTTACCTTTACCTTTACCTTTAGAGGGAATCAGAAGGTAGGCTTTCGCCAGAAACGTTGGTACCGTCCAACCATATCATACGATATCACATAACGAAAGACCGCGATCCTCTAAATCAAAAATATCTGGTACAGTTGACACATTGTTGTTTCAAATCAGACACAAAAGGCGTTAACGTTTACAGCTGACAGAGAATAACTGTCCACGTGCAATACTGGTGCTGTTCTGGCCTTTTCATTTATAAATGGATTACATGTTCGGTGGCTCTACCGCGAAACCATCACTTTGTTATTTGACAGCAAATGACACAGTGCATTAGAAATTATAAGCACAAAATTCACTAATTCTCGGACACAGTCTGACCTATACATTATATCCTACAATCAAATAATATAACGAACTAAAAACGGGTGCACAACCGGTGAATCAGGATTCAATTTCCGACATTGTCAGGAATATTTCTCTTCATTGCCGCGGCCAGAACGGATCTAGGACACATTCAACCCCCTGTGAAACAAACAGAGACCTGCCTCACCTCCCCAGGGGTAAAGCGGTTGCTGAATGACGCCAACTACTCGTCGACGTTAAGAACAAGTGGCATCACAGGTCTCAATCAAATCACCCCATACGTCTGCAAGGCGTACAGCTTCATAAAAAAAAAAGAGACAGTTGTATCACTGTCGATCCGATAAGACTACAACACATCCCCAAATGTACACAAAGATCGAAACGAACGTTTGTCGAATATCTGAAAAACGACTCGTACAAGGACACTCCTTCACTAAACGATCAAATATTAGTTTCTTAAGAAGAATTCTACTCGACGTCGGCCAGCCAGTTAGTTACACGACAAAAATGTTTATTTCCGCAAGGCATATAACTTATATTACATGAAATGTATAGCTTATATATATATATATATATATATTTAATAAAAAAAAAATAATAACTTACAATCAACTGCCGCGTGGCTCTAGTTGGCTTGTCTCAACCTTTGTGAGACCGCGGCCCGGTAAATTCTTTTTTATAAGACGAGAGCCCGGTCCCAACAAATTTACTCGTCAGTACCTTTCCAGCATTTTTAAGTTCACAAATTAAACTAACATAAGTATTAATAATTAATTATGGCATAATCATAAAGAGTATTAGTACAATTATGTGTACGGTGTGGCATGTAGACAAATATAAAATTATTCCAGGAGAATCTCTCACGGCCCGGTACAATTGATGCCAGGGCCCGCTGGTTGAGAAACACTGCTCTATGTTATGACATCATACCCTACTCTCGAATTACGAGAACAATTTTGACCTTGACAGCGATGGTGCAAGGGGAAGTCAGACCGTCAGATATGACACGCAACACATGCAGCGCATTTAAAAATACACTAAGACGAGACAGAGTTGTGTCTTGTGCGTGCGAGTTAATATTATTATTTTCTGTCGTGTTCTGTACGGTTAGAGCAGCTGCACCAACATGTGTGTTCAGGGTTATTAAAAAGTTGAACACCTAAACATGGCGACAAATGGGAAGTGACAGGTTCTTACCGAGTTACTTCTTCGCATCTTCTGCCATATACACCGTGCGGATGTACAGGACCTACGAGGTCTCTCCTCAAGGTTAGCCGCGGATAAAGGCATTCACAGTCAAGGTCAAAGCTATTCTCGTCAGTTTAGTACAGTAGTGACAGGTGGGTACAAAGTTTCAGAAGAAAATACTCATGCTCAGGCTAAAACTGAAGTTGAATGCAGTAATTTCTCCCAAAACCCACCTACCAGACCACACGGTGTCATAACCCACAGAAGTACGTCGCAGTGAAAACCTCATCTCTCGTAGTTTCATTACACCGCACATTCGACAACAGAACTGTGTCAGCACTAAATGGACACGGAGGCCAGTGAGGTGTGAAAAACAGCACAGAACACGTATGGACAATATGTACACTTTCTACACACGTACCTCGTGGGCACCAAACAACACTAAACAAAATATTGACCTTTAACACAAAAGCCAACGGCCCAAATACGGTATATTTGTCAATGAAGTTTTTAAATAAAATCATGCCACCTTTAAAATGATTGACACTTGGTGATTACAGCCTAAGAATCGAAGTTACAGTGACAGGGAGAGACGAATGTTACATTAGAGGACTATATTGAGCACAGTATTAAAGCAACTGCCATGTAATTTTATTTGGTTGGTAACCAATAGGCGGATTAATCAGTAAACATGGCGAGTGACCACATGGGTCAAACTAATTATCACAAGTTGAAAATTAACAGCTAAACGAATTGCAAACTGCAGTAGCTCTGTCAGTATAGCGACACATCGCACTGAAGCCTGAGTAGCCCCCCCCCCCTCCCACAGCCCGTGTCGTAGTCACTATACAAACTTAGCAGCATGTTCATAACTTCATACACAGCGCCCTCTTTAAATGAAATTTTAAGTACAATACTTTACTGTCTCTCAAAACAACCTAATGATATTGAAAACATCAATCGAAATATTACACTCCAGCGTCATTCACAATGACATATACTGTACAGCTACTAGTCACAAATTACCTATATATTCGGTTTAATAAATCACTGTCCGGTTCATAATAGTATTAATATGCAGTTAGCTGTATAACACTTTCGTTTTCCTCTTAAAAAACGTATCGTGGTGAAGATTTTAAATGTTACAAAGTTTATAGCACGATTTTTGAAATTAAAAGTAGGCATGATCTCGCAATCGTTGTCAACATTGCGTTGTCGACTGGAACAAACGCCTACAGTAAGCACATAAGGGCCTGACGATGATCTAATAAAGGTCGAAACATGTCGCCCTGACAATATACAATTTTTATTGTATATAAAATAAAGGGTTTTGTTATTTGAAGTGTCTTGAACCTTGCATCATTGTGATAACTGAAGAATAAGAACCAACCACTAAGAACCATAATTTTACATTAACACTGCCTCTTCCATCTTTACAGAACGAGACGACCAATGTGGTAATCAACATTTTAGTCGCGAGCTCCTGATTATGGACATAGTAGTGCCCGAAACATGTTGAGCCTATAAGAAGTACAATAAAATAATAAGTAGCATCTAGCTTGTTCTTATTCTTCTGTAGCGTTATTGACTAACACGTATTTATATAACACTTCAGGATGGAAAACATTAAATCTACAGTAAGCACGTTACCCACTGTTCTTATAGCTGTGGATTACGAAATTTATTGATGAAATATTATTGGGCTTACTACAACTGTTGACACTTTATCTTTGTGGTGCCGGTGTGCAAGCTGTGGCAACTCGCACTGGCAGCTGTTAACTCCTTTCTACAGCAAATATTTGTTGACGAACATCTGCATTTTGCACGATTCCTTTTCAGTAACATGATAACTTCGATAAGAGATACACAAACACGGCTAATAAATAATGAGACTGCCTGCGAAAACATGACCATTAATCACAAATACACACTAGCTATCTGCCCCAAGTCGCGAATCAAACCACGCTCCGTTAGGTTGACGTACTGTCGAGTAATAAATTTTTATACAAGGTTTTATTTAACATCGAGCCATAATGTTTGAAAAAAAAAATTAACGACTAAAAATCGAACTGCTCGGGAAACTGATGAAAATCGCCACAGCCACCTTCAGTTTGTTACATGAGGTGTATGGAGAAAAGGGCAGTTACATACAGTACTCTCTCAGAGTGACTTCAGGGATCTTTTGAGGTCTGGAAGGTTTGAACGGAGGCGGGTGTAGAATCGGATGGGATTACTTTGCAAAAGCTAACATGTAGATATACAAATTCCATTAACAAGATATCCATCTAAAACTAGACACGTTATTTAATTACTAAACCTCACACCAAAGTAGGGAGCAAGGTACACAACACCAAAATTAATGGCACTAGACAGATTTTAAAGAAAAATCACAAAACCGAATTTCTTTTCAACTGTATAAAGCGGTTTGAGATTTAGAAATTGAGGGTGGGCTGACAGAAATAACCAAAAAGCAGAAGGCAGACATGAGGAGAATTTAGAAGGACCTTAATTTTATGCAAAAAAACACATTAAAAGCGGCCATGTTTTACCGTACACAGAGCTTACAGACATGAACGCAAAACCGAAGGGGTTAGTCACATATCCAGTTCAGTCCAACCGCAAACCCGACTTCATTATTTCACTACTTTTAACATGTTTTTCGTCTCGTACATTAGTCTTATAAACTGTAATATGTACCGCATGTCTTAACATTAAAGGAATCCTGTACCTGCCCACACAGCGTATGTATGTACTTCGTATGGTTCTCGGATTTAAACAGTGATCATTTTTGTAAACATCACTAATCAATTACTGCTTGTAACGATGGCGCAGTGTGTTTTCTGTGCAGTGGAAAATAAAGTTTCAAACATCGTTTCGATGAACGACTGCTGCCTTTATCAAAAGAATAAGTTCGAATTGTCTGAGAATCTCTAGAACCAAAAATATTCTATCAGCACGCCTACTCCGTGAACTACAGTGCCTCTCACTGTCACGCCCGCTTTAGCTCTCCTTTCACGCAACCGAGGGTTCAATTTGTACAAACCAAAACTCTAACCAACGTCGTTTCAATAAAACTGGAAAAAAAAAACTAAAGCCTATGACTACTAGTCGTGGACACACTATCTGTCCGCGAGCATTCACTGATCGAGTCCAGTTACGTCGAGTCGAGACTGACTTGTACAAAGGCAGACTTCTTCACTCAACTCAACCGATTCCTGCAGTGTGACAGAAAAATGCAAAGAGCAGTTCTACACAAAATAAATGAACCTGCCTTTGCAGCGTCTCAGTGATTCAGGGTCGATTTCACTGGACCCATCAGATTCATTACTGAGCCCGCATCCTCTTTTCATAATTCTCGTGGCACAGAGTCTGTCTCCGTAGGACTACGGTCTTAATACCAACTCCTGGATGAGAGGCCAGTGAATATGGAAAACTGGGAAATGAAAAATGAAAGTGAAAAACTGATATATTTTCCATCAAATTCTATCAGCAACAAATCACACATGGACTTGCCCAAGATTGAACCCGGCAACGAACACCATAAGAATGACAGTCTCGTCAGCATCCTCACCGTTTTCCGTACAGATCTTTCCTCATTTCGTATACTTTCTCATCGTTCGTGTAGGTATTCAAGAGTGTTTTATACTCTGCCACACACAATCATTTTTCTAACGGCTGTGTCATAACTCAAATGATGACCACACACAAATCCTACACCGGACCAAACAGCAAAGAACCTCAGGTGCCAGGCCAAGATCACCGACAGATAATGACGAACTTTGCTCTCAACTTCGCGGTTCACATTGGTTTGCGCAATGTCGATTACAAAAGAAGATTCCTGAATCCAGGCGTTCTTAGCGGAAGGTGAAATCGTGTCCGTCTGCCATCAGTCAGAACGTAACATAGCCTATTCTTTGTTTCCTTAACACCGCTTACTCAACTTTGTGAATTGATGGGGCCCTTGAACAAATGGTCACTTCACTGCTTCGTACGACACACAAAAGGAAATGAAAAGGGCTTTAAATGCAGTATTACAAACCACCCATGCGATACCACCATTCGCTCACACAGCGATTCGTTAAGTGCGTCCACCTATCAACGCTAATTTGACGCCGCATCTCAACACAACTGTATGGTAAAAAAAAAAACTTAGGTACATATAACGTATCTTCTCTTTCTACAATACGTCTACCACTAACAACCCCTACAGAACTTTCCTTGAAAAACTATCATTCAGCCAAAACTCTTCTTGCTCCCCAAATGTACAACATTCTGTTTAATGACGCTAACCATTCAACATGCTGTTAAAGAACAACGTATTCCCCAATTCTCTGCCTTGATCCATATTAATCTTATCTTTCCATCCCCGTCTCAGTACATGAAGTGGGTGGTACCTTTTATGTTTTCTGGCCAAAGCTACGTATTTGCTATTATCCTTATGGGCGTCACTCGATCACTACAGCAAAAGTACACATTACCAAGCCTATCCCTCGTCCTAAAGATGCAGGCAGCAGGTCCTTCAAAAATGTTGCTACGTCTCCATCAAATTACAGCAGGTCACATTAGATCACTGCGTGAAAACCTCAAAACTAAGAATTTCAAAATAATTCCCACATTTGTGCGCACCTCTCTCAAATTCTCTCCTTCTTCTTCTCGTTTTCCGCCAATAAGCCTTTCATCAAAGTGCATCCCACCAAAATATTTTCAACCAATACAAACGCAAAGATCTCCGTGTAACATGCCAGGGGTACTTACGGGGGGGGGGGGGTGGTAAAACCTCAAAACCCCTATATTTGGACATAAACCAAAGTTAAATTTAAAAACCAGTAATGTTTGTTCCCCTTTTTGCAAAAAAAAAAC
>Ga0123354_10007494_pt1 | contig 16434 bp, 10 predicted proteins | sample TergutLab28metaG_2_FD_97872 | JGI IMG/M metagenome (GOLD analysis project Ga0123354, IMG submission 97872) | Labiotermes labralis P4 segment gut microbial communities from Petit-Saut dam, French Guiana - Lab288 P4 | ecosystem: Host-associated > Arthropoda: Insects > Digestive system > Gut ...
AGGCTGAGTGGACCCCGTTCCAGACCCACTACTACTCAGAAAATTTGGTAGCGCCGGGGATCGAACCCGGGACCTCTGTATCTGTAGCCAGAAACTCTGACCACTAGACCACAGAGGCGGTCAGTGTGAATAGAATGCAACTTAAAATATTGCAGTGCATTTTGTTGGTTGTTTATATATTATGAGCCTGATTAATGCACGGAGAGTGGACCATATTAAACTAATTATGTAGCTATTCACTTGACGAAGGGAAATTATAATCACGTTGAAGCTAATTAATATGTCAAGTAAGAAAACATGTGAGTCCTTTCAGGCAGTAAGTTTTTCTTTCGCGTATAGCAAAAATTCGAGAACGTAGACAGCTATCTGCCTAATTGTGAGAGAGTAGATTCTGTTTATGGAAATGTACTACCAACGTAAGTACAGCTAGACAATTGCAAGGCAAAAAATCGTTGTCAGAAACGCCTGAAATCGAGTCTGAAGTTCCAAACCTCCAATATATTCGCAGTTCCAACTACCTCGATAATAACTTCGATCACTTTCCAATTAATCATTCAGGAAGCATTAAACTGATTGACACTATCGATATTAAATAGTCAGTAGTTGGACCGACGTCGATCAGACCACACTTATTCCCATTACAAACTGAAAATACGTTGCAGACACGAGACATAATTTATGGAAACACGAGGAAGCGAATTTTGCCTCTTCTTATTTGTTCTTTTAGCTTTAACTATAAAAATCAACGCGGTTGAACAATTCGCAGTCTTTAAAAATGAAACGATTTACATGTGGAATGTTCAGCTGTACTGACTTCAAAGCGCATTGTAACTGTGACTGGTATATCAACTGTCGGTAATTGCGTGTTCGTAAGATTTATGGCATGGAATTCTGACAAACAGAACTGCGCTTTTTGGGAAACGGATCGAAACGTTTGGATTCCTAAGCAAGGAGCCAGCAGGCCCCGGTGGTCGTGCGGTCTAAGGCGTAAGTCTGCGGTCGCTGGGTTGCTGGAATCGCAGGTTAGAGCCCCCTCTGACAACATGGATATTCGTCTTTTGTGAGTGTTGAGTGTTGTCAGGTAGAGAGAGGTCTCTGCGTCGGACTGATCACTCGCCCAGAGGAGTGCTACCGGGTGTGAGTGTGTGTCTAATTGTGTGTGATCTATAAACCTAAAAAACTAGGCGTCCTAGGTCCGATTGGGTCTATTTAAGCCACAGAAGAACAAGAAGAAAATTCATCTTACAACCTTTCCCGAAATATTAATATCAGCCCAATATTTGCATTTGGCATTAATTAACACCTGGAATTTGACGGTATTATTTTGCGGTTATAAGAAAGAGACTCAGGCTGATAACCAGATGCAGCAGCTTCGAAAATGGCGGTGCGTACAATCACACAAATGTGTGGAAAATGGAACAGAGTTATTCGGCCACAAGATTTCAAAAGTGCATTCTGAGTGTGCGTCTGCTTCTCTCTGCCAGCAGCTCTAAACAGAGTGAATGTAATAAAAAAAAATCCAACGGTTTCCCGTTTTCCGGGTTTTTGAATGTTGTTTGTAGATAGTTGATAGGAGGGCTTGTTTACGAGATCCGCCTGTTTGTAAGGCCTGTACATACGTCAGATAACATATACCTCATCTTCTGGGAAGTTTCATAGCCTCAGTGGGCAGTTGGTTACGGACGCTGGAGGCAGCGTAACTATTGTTATAAATTTACCCATTGCAATAGGCGGGAGGGGGGTAATTTTAAATACCCCCACCCTGCGCCCCTTAACAATAGCATATAAAAAACATCACAGATGCTGAGATCTCACCATCGTGACATATCCATACCAATCCTATAAAGCACTACCACCATACTTTCGGATGAAAACCTGATGATGGCCGCAATGGGCCGAAACATGTAGTTACTATCATCCTTTATTAAACATCTTTTGAAATATTGTTGTGTTATTGACTGATACCCACCCCTACTGTTTATATACCCACAACGGGGATGGCTCATTTTAGAATTTACCCATTGTGGCTGCAGAACTTAACACAATCCAAGTATTCAGTTACATCACGAAGACAGCCCAGAATGTCCTATAGGCTTTATAATTATTTTGATATTTACTGTTCGCATTGACGACCCGTGTGACCAGACGGCAATTGTGAGAACCAGTTCTTCCTGCCATATATCATTCTGCACTGAGAGTGCTGTACCTCGGATGAGGTCTAGTCCGGTAGAGTGTAAGAGAACGGATGATATGCGATAGATGAAGTGGGAAACAACTGAAATATTGCTAGCCACACATATACAAGAGTGAAAGTTAAGGAGGACCGTGAATTGCCCCTACCAACCTGCTTCTTTATTGAGACCGATAGCCGATCCAGTTCCAGATGTCAAAGGGAGTGCCATTCCCATCAGACCCACCCCGGCACCACACCCCCTCACCTTCCTGCCTCTAAAAGCAACCAGTTCATCCGCTGGTCACATTTTCAGGAACTTCCGTATATAAAGGTTCGCGAATTCGATGTAAGCACTGCAGTCTGTTTCGGGGCGTCAACAGAACACACTGAAGATGAGGGCCTTCCTGGTAAGCTCTACGTAACATTTTCAGTTGACAGTTTGCCTGCAAAAGGAATTCACACATCAGTAGATCCGGAGTTCAAAATTATATTCGGAAAACCTCTTGGCTAACGTAGCCCGACTTGGAATTCACTAGTCTCGGACACTGGATTGTCCATTCTTGTTAAGAAAGTCTGGATTCCTAAGTGGGGGTTTTGTGATGTAGTCAGTCACTGGGATTGGAGAGGCGAATTCAGAGTTTTGGTGGGAAACCTGAAGGAAAGAGTCCACTTGGGAGACCCAGGTGTAGATGGGAGGGTAATATTAAGATGGATCTTCAGGAAGTAGGATGTGGGGGTATGGACTGAATTGATCTGGCTCAGGATAGGGACAGATGGTGGGCACTTGTGAATGCTGTAATGAACCTTCGGGTTCCATAAAATGCGGGGAATTTCTTGACTAGCTGAAAACCATTTAGCTTCTCAAGAAGAACTCTGCTCCATGGAGTAAGTAGGTAAGTAAGTAAGTAAGTAAGTCAGCCACTGTGGAATAGGTTTCTTGGGGAGTCTCTTTGTTCTATTGTGTAACTAATCTCTACACATTTTATCCGCCATCCAAAATACGACAAAATTCGTAGCATCATTTGTCCATTCCACATCTGGAGCCCTTGCATAGTAGCCAACAGTCTGACGGACACGCAGCAGGTCCTCCACCTGCTGCGCATTCCGCAGATGTATTACTGCCTGCTAAACAGCCGGTGACTCGTCTCTCGCGCAGACACATCCAGTGCAAGTACCGGCCCTTAATTTCTTTGAAGCTACTTTACTTCTTTTGGACAGTACCCGGCAAGACAAAGAGCACCTCAGATTCATTTCGCTCTTACATTTTGCTGACTGCTAAAAATTATGAGGTTTATTAAACACAGCAAAGTATTCTAACTGGATACTTAGTTTTATAATACTCGTGTTCTGCTCTGATTCTTATGATTTGTGCACATTTCTTTGGCCGAATTTAGGGAACCTCATTACAAGTTTCATTAAATTCCTCTTCGGATAACTCCATAAAGGATGGCCCGTATTATGGAATGAAAGATGATGAAGTGGGTTGAAAATATAGCACGCACGGAATAGGTTATTGCGGCATAGGCCCAAGGTTTTAGTCGAAAACCCCAAATTGAAGACAACGAGAAATAGGCATAGATGCAATAATAACACTAATAATAATAATAATAATAATATATTACTTCTAGGAGTATGGCCAGTGGCTGGGAACTTGATTCATGTAGCATAGCAGTGGGGCGGTTAGCGAAATATTTTAAATAAGCTGCTGACACGTCATCACTATCTGACAGCTATTAGCTTCACCAGAAGGACTCTGCTTAGATTTCATAGCGTTGAAGATGTGTATTTTTTACAATAATGAATTCAGTAGGCTGCTGGAGTAAGCCGGTCGTGATATACCTCAAGATACAATTCAAGGTTCTTCCTTCTTTGAAGGAGGAAGCAGGAGAATTAAATTTCTGTGACAAGGTTTCTGAGTCGTGAATCGAACTTGCGGCTTCTCGAATATGAATCCAAATTTCCAACAAGTGGTAACACACACTTGTTAAACGTCAACTTGTTTAAAACAATATATTTTTCGAGTTATAGATTTATAAATTTTGCGGTATGTCAGAAATAGCAGCCATTACAGCGGCTCAAAATACTGTATACATCCTTCGAGAAAAGTTCGAAAATTACAAATATGAAATCAACGCTGATAAACACTTTATACTTCTGTGTGCCGATGGAATCCAACATGTATCAGTAAAAATTTGAACAAGAAACTGCTCTGGATTTTAATGTCCAGTCATAAACTTTGGTTGTACTGACACACGAAACAGTTAATTTTTGTGAAAATCCTGCATACTATAATTTAATCGCATACATCCTTAAACCTAACACTCCTAAGTGCTTTTTGTGACAGTCACATAGATTATGAAGTTACAGCATCCGTTAGAGTTTACTGTGAGTTTCATCTTTCAGATCTGTTCCTTTATCCTGGCACTTGCCGCATCTGGTGCCCTCTCCGAGCCTGAGAAAGCCGACAAGCAGCAGACAAAGCGAGGGTTGCTCGGCTTGGATTATAGCAGCGGAATTGGATCAGGTCTGACTCTGGGGCATGGCATCGGAAGTATCGGCACTCTTGGGCCGGCTTATGGCGGAAGTATCGGCACTCTTGGGCTGGCTCATGGCGGAAGTATCGGCACTCTTGGGCCGGCTTATGGCGGAAGTATCGGCACTCTTGGGCTGGCCCATGGCGGAAGTATCGGCCTGGGGAGCTACGGTGGCGGGTACGCCCTCGGTTCGGGAGGAATTGGCCTGGCTTCGGGAGGAATTGGCCTAGCTTCGGGAGGAATTGCGCTTGGTTCGGGCAGCATTGGGCTGACCGCTGCTGTCTCTCCAGTCCGCGTGACTACTGTAACACAACAAGTCCCTGTCCCTGTGCCTCATCCCGTTCCAGTCACTGTCAACAAACCTGTCCCTGTGCCAGTGCCGTCTCCTTACCCCGTGCCCGTCCCTCGACCCTACCCAGTCCCCGTCCCTCAACCTGTTGAAGTTGAAGTCCCTAAACCATACCCAGTCACCGTGGACCGACCTGTCCCAGTTGCAGTACCCCATCCCGTCCCTGTCCCTCGCCCGTACCCTGTCTCTGTTCCAAAACCTGTCCCTGTTGCCGTTCCTGTACCTCAGCCCGTAGCTGTCCCTGTACCTCAGCCTGTAGCCGTCGCAGTACCTCAACCTGTGGCCGTAGCAGTATCTCAGCCTGTAGCTGTTGCCTCCGTGGGTCTAGGGCCGGCCATCAGCGGCGGGTCTATTGGTGGCCTTCACAGTTCTGGATCCCTTGGAAGTCTAAGCTACGGACATGGAGGACCCATACTACTTGGAAGTATTCATGGCGGTTCCTTATCACTTGGAGGACTCCATGGTGGTTCTATTCCGCTTGGAAGTCTTCACAGTGGGAGCAGCTCGCTTGGAGGACTCCATGGAACTTCCGTGAATCTGGGATCCAGTTATGGATATGGCTCCGGTGCACTAAAAGGAATTTATGTACCCAGTTCGCTTGGTGGACTTTATGGCGGGTCTTCCTACGGCTCAGGATATGTGTATGGCAGCAGTTATAAAGGATAAGTTCTAATGAAATATACGCATTTTGTAGGAAACATTTCAACACAGGCCATTGTTCATCTTCATTATTCAACGCTGAACAGAATTAGCAGTGTACACGTAGTCTTTAAGAAACACAAGAAATCGACCATCATTTTGTAATGATTTTTGTAAATACAATTTTGTAAAACTTACATGAACACTGTTTTTAATATTTTGTTGACCTGCATCCCTGTGTAATCTTTTCCAAATGAAGCCAACTCATCCCAACCAGCAGACCAGACAGCCATCCATACAGAGTAAAATATACCAGTGTCGCACAGATACAGTAAGTTCTCCTGATGATGGGTACATGGTTGCCCGAAACATGTAGAGAAACTTAAATAAATATACTAAGAAGTAGTGTGCACCTAGTTGGCTTCATTTGAAAAAAAAGATTACATTAATACTGTAAACAAATTTTAATGGCAACCTGAACTCCAGCTCTGTGACACCGTGGCAACAAACAGACACTTTAAGCGTACCTTTTCTTTCATTGGCAAAGAAGCTGTTACCTAATTCTGTTGAAGAGCTGTCAAAACAAGGTGACCTGAAGAGGTAACGTATAAAACCCTGCAGATATAAACGTATTCTTATCCCTGCCTCTCATCTCCTTCACAAATTTTCTTACTTGCCGTAATATTTTTCCTAACTATACACAGATTTACGTATCCCGTTACCTGGCCAACATTCACTACGTCCCTGGATAAGATTTATTTTTGAAAACCTACATTCCGTCAGTCTTTCCTCTAAACTCTGCCCTTTATTATTTTCAACGGTTTATTTCTGTACTTACAAGACCTCCACTGGACTGTAAAAACGCATCAGACTGAATGATTCCGCATTCCGCATTCTCCCAGCCAGCTTCAATATGATCCATTTAATATTATCCTGCCACCTACGGAAATTTTCAAAGTGACCTCTTTTCTTCAGATTTTTCGATTACAATCTACTGGCCCATATATTTCCCAGATTTATATCGTCCTACGCACTATGCTTAAATTCATATTTTAGACCAAGAAAAGGCCTAAAATTCTTTAAAGTATGCGGCATGTAATCAACTTTATGTAAGGCTATGGATCATCATTCTTTCCTTTGTTCCTATGTGGAACATACGGCCTTAAGCTTATAGAGAGAACCTTATAAAAATATCACAAGGGTACAAACTGGTTACACTTTATAAGGTATTGGTCATGGCGATTAAAACTCTATGTAAATTGTACATAATTATTCACTTCCAATCTCACAGACAGCAAAGACTTCGTCACTATAGAGAGGAGTTTGATAAAGCTTCCCAGCTGTCGGCCGCTGGCAGCTTGGGGCCCTGACAAATGGACGCTCGCTGCTTTCCGCTAGTCGCTGTTCGTTGGCCGATGGTCAGTTGCTGATCGCTCGTCACTTGTCAGTCGCTGATCGCTGTCCGTCTGTTCGGTTGCTGACAGCTCGCTGGTGGACGATGGCCGCTGTAAACTGGCCCCTTCCCACTGGCCGGCCGGCTACTGGCCAATGGACGCTGCCTGTTGGCAAGCTGCCGGCCTTTGGCCTATGACCTATGGCCGCAGGCCGCTGGACGGTGTACTCTGGCGGTTGGCCGCTTTCCCACTACTGGTCGCTTGCCGCAGGTCGATTGTTGGACTCTGGCCGGCTGCTACCCGCAGAACGCTGGGCGCTGTACCGTACACGCTTCCCTTTGCAGGATGGCCATTGGCATCTTGCAGATGATCGTTGTTCGGCTGTTGGATAGGGCCTCCCAGCATCCGTTACGATGGGTATCGGTTCTTTGTGCCGGAGGTAAAGCGGACAGGGCGTGGCCCTAACCACCCACCCCCATTTAGAATCGTGGTTAAGAATGGGTACAGCTATACTCCTACATCTCTCCGTGTGCCTACAGTGGCATGTTAGTGGGTGACGTTCACTGCTGCCTTACCTTATCAAGAAAATGGACAAGCGTCTATTAATGAGAGATCATCACTCTACCAACAACATCTGATTTAAAACTGAACATTTTATTAACTGCTTTCACTAACTTAATTTCAATTTAATTTTAAACTTGTAATTTTGATCTTCAATTTTAATCTTGAAATAAAATTATATGTAAAGAGAAGACTTGTAACAAAAACCTGTAAGGAGCGAGATCCACCTTCCACACATGATCTGTATACTTCCTAATATGTTTCAAATATCAGCCTGAAGATGACCCCTTGAGGGTCGAAACATGTAGCTGGTTAACTTATTACTTTTATAAAGTTGCGTTTTTGACGGTTGTTAGTCTGTTTTTATTTAAACATCGGCATAAAAACCAAAATTCCCGAGAACTAAATTCTACAATAAAATAAAATAGACGAAACAAACATATTTTAAGAAAACAGACAAGACAATGGAACGGATAAATCCGTGGGTTCACGAATTAGCAATGTTTGACACTAAGATTCAGTGAACTGAAGGATTCAGAATAAGTGATTCATTCACAATGAATCACAGTGCACACATTTAATGAACGCGTTTCTCCGCGCCCAGTTCCCCTTTTTAAATTTCTGCACTGTCTTCTACCATGTCTGAAGTCCTCCGCATTCACACTGGCTTCACTCGTTTTCTGAATCTCCCGCAAATCTGCAAGACGCAGACCATCAACACTTCACCGGTGTTCTGCTGTCCGCTACACCCTGCCTGCTTTCCTCCGATTTACTTGTTCACACTTAGAGAAAACGAGTGAAGCCAGTAAGTGAAGACAGTATGAATGCGGAGGACTTCAGACTTGGGGGAACACAGTGAATAAATTGAAACAAGGCTTCTAGGCCCGGATAACCGCGTTCATAAAAGTACGAACTGACTCCTTGTAAATAATTCTTTTAATTCTCGTCAAGATGCTTAGCAATTACTGGATTTCTCCGTCCTTTGAACTGTATTGTCAAATAAATATTTCCATTTGGAACCCGCGGAATTATCTGTTAGAAGCGCAAAGGAAAAATTCATCGAAGGAGGAACCTCACCAACTTAGAACAACTACAGAGAAGCAAATGAAAAATAGGAAAATAGAGTCTAGACAAATTTTTATTCGTGGAGCAAATGTTAATGTACGTTCCGACAAGGGAAGATGGAGATAGAAGGCACTGCTGAAACCTGTACCCTTCACCTAATTCCTAACTCCACTTCCAACCCAATTCTTCTCGTTTTAAAGACACTGTGATTCACATATTTCTATCTGCTGTGTAGCCTAATTAATATGTAAACTCCCGTGCATAAATGAACAGACGTTTGCAAGGTTTCGTTGAATCAGATTAAAAATGAAAATCTCTCTTAAACACTTTATTCATATTCATATGTATATGGTACAAAAATCAGTCTTTATAGAACCAAATGTGAGATGTAATTGTGCTGTAGATTTGGGAACATCCTGCAATGAGATAACACTGGACATTGGATCTGACTGTTGTAAACCTTCAATGTAACATGATCTCTAATGTAATCGCTAATGATGGCATTGAAGATATACAAAATCATTCTACTGAAGAAAATTTTTGTAATTTTCGAATCTCTTTATAAATTCCATGCAAAGGACACTTCGACTTGTAGTCAGTGCCAACTAACTGCACATACAGTTACAGTCAGCCTCGTCATAATGACTCTAAATTTATAATTAATTCATTCTTATTATTTAAATTTTTAATAGCTAATTTAACAATTTTTAAAGGACTCACACATTTACGATCGAAGACGATCATACATACAGACAGACACACAAGTTTGGGTGCAAATAATAAAACAAATAGCACCATGATGCACAGAAGGAAGTACAGAGAACAAATCATGAATAACCTTTAGTCTAACTTCAGCTCTCGTAAGACGTAACAGCCTATCCATCAAAGCTGTAAACATTTAATATTTTAAGTATTTGCAACGCACAGTCAACGCTCATATATGTGTGCCCATAAGAATATCTTTGTGATAAAAACTCCCCCTGAAGTTGGCTGCAGACAGCCGAAATATGTAGAAGATTGATCCATATAATGACATAAACGTATGAACACTGGCAGGTGCAATTGCGTGTTGTTGTTTAAAATCTAAGGTCTTCTACCTAGTCCACGTAGGTGTGGGGGTAATTGTTGCACTTGATCGTACTCGGGGACAAACACACACACACACTCTGTAGGACTTCTCTGGATGAAGGATCAGCCTGTCGCAGAGATCTGTACCTGTCATTATACAACATTCACAAGAGACAAGCCAAATTGCCCGGGCGTGATTTGAACCTGCAATCCCAGCAAGCGAGCGGCGGTGGAATTACGCCTTAGACAGGGCGACCGTGTGTAATTACGCCTTAGACAGGGCGACCGTGTGTAATTATTCGGTAATAAATACAAGTTCGGAATGTCATTTAGGCACCAATCACCAATCATTCACCAATCACCAATCACCAATCATTCACCTCTCCGTAGAAAACATAAATATTCAGCATTCCAATTCCGTTACAAGTTTTTGTATCCGAACTGAGTACATGGGACCATGCTCCTGCGCACAGTTCGATATTCATCTCATCCCTTAACGCCACGTGCATATCCTGAGCCATGACTCAAGCTCGCAACTGCACCTCCGTGAAGTGGACCAGCTACACCGGAACTTCCGTGCAATCCTCCTCCACTACGATGTCCGCCGCCAGAAGAAATAACAACGACTTGAGGTACCGCGACTGTAATTGGATGAGGTACAGGGACAGGGACAGGCTGAGGCACATGTACAGGTACAGCCTGAGGTACGGGCACGGCGTAAGGTTGAGGTACAGGAACAGGGACAGGCTGAGCGACAGGCACAGGGACAGGTCGGTTAACTGTAACAGGGACAGCCCTGACAACGGTAACAGGGACCGGCTGAAGAAATGACACAGGGACGGGGCGAGGGATGGACACTTCATAAGGAACAGGGACAGGGACCGGTATGGGTCTGTTAACAGTCACAGGCACGGGTTGAGGTACTAGGACTGGTACCTGACGTGTAATAGTGCTCACTTGGACGTCGGAGGTTGTTATGCTGGTACCGCCACCGAAGCCAACAAACGCAACAGGAGGACCACCTCCATGGCCACCCGGTAATCCTCGCCTATTCTGTTTCTTTTGTAGCTCGCTGACATTGCTTTCGGCTGCAGAGAGGCCGAGAATCAACAAGCAAACCTGAAGAACAAAATCACGCAAAGGTTAAAACACTTTCAGGCAGACCCTTAATGCTTAGAATTTAAGATAGGCGCCTATTAAACTTTCAGCTAGGTAATAAAACTAAAGCATTAGTAATGTGGCGTAATAATTAGTTGCTGCACGTTGCTGTTGAGTCATCATGGCCACAAGAAACGTGTGGCTGCGGGCGATATACCATCATCCACATGGACCTGTACTTTCCGGATATGTCCGTAAGGTTACGCTTACACTCACCTGTTTGCTAACGGACGATGAATTGTGATGACGACTGTCAAGACAATTAAAATTCCTTAAATTTTGTCGCTTTCTTTTTTAAATTAAAGTTGCGTAAATTGTGTTGTTATTTATGAACCAGAATTTCTCGGAAAACGAGGTCTATATGACGCCGATCTGTCTTCAACAAACAAGGAGATATTGTGTGGAGAGACTGCTAATTTATTAACTGTTAATTAATTAAATCTCGTACACTAGTTTTGTTAGATTGAAGAAGGAAAGTAAGCTAGCGGTGAGAATATGTGTTAGAAGTGTTATTTCACCATTTGGCGGCGGTTTAAATAAGGTCTTCGCTCTTCTATGGCGATAAGCAGAGTTGATCTGTAGTTAGTTACCGACGTTTCTGGACAACCTAACATCCCATCATTAACCTTTTGGCGCCGGAATTATTTTTTAAATTTTAGCACACCCTGTATATAAAATGTGAATAAAACAAGTACCAAATACGTTAGAATTATGAAAAAAAAACTGCATTTTGAAGAGAAAAAACGGAGAGTATATACCATGTTTAAAATAATCAGTACCTATATTTGTTGAATAAATATATAAAATGCAACTTTTGAGGTTAGCGGTGCGGTACGACCCCTATAGTTGATATTAGGCGTCAAAAGGTTAAGGGTCAAGCAGTCAAACAAGAACTTCTGGTACTGTTTGACCCCTGAAGACGGAACAGACATTCTGTCTCGAAACGATGCTAAATAATATCTCGCAAGAACGGCAGAGTTAGGAAGAAGCGTGAAGGAGGAAAATTACAAAATAAAATCAATCGTACTTTAAAATGAAGAATTATAATCGTGACGTACCAGAGCCGTTGGCATGATGCTGTGGAGTGCTGGTAGCTCAGTGTGATGCTTCATTACATCACGGCTCGCTTTTATATCATTATTCTACACAGGAAGGTAACATATTCACTAACAAACGGAAGCCTTTCACTAATGCAGATATTTTTTATTGTCTTCCTTTGTGTTTTTCTTTTCTGTCATCTGTTGCCCTTTTCGTACGATACCGTAATTCAGTTGTTGTCACTTTCTAAGACAGGAGACATTTCAACGGCTTACTGTAAATCCCGATGACCTATTATATACCAAAAAAACAACAAAATCTTAAATTCGACCGTCTTAATATGAAACCGGATATAATATCTCGTGACGTCAAAACTATAAATAAGTCCATATTGTCAAAAGAATTATAAGACATGTATGGAAACAGCCGGTCTCAGTGGCCGAGCGGTCTAAGGCCTGGGTCTGCGGCCGCTCGCTTGCTGGAATTGCGAGTTCGAATCCCGCGGGTTTATGAATGTCTACCTGTCGAGAGTTTCCAGGTTTCTGCGACGGACTGATTAATCATCCAGAGGATTCCTACCGAGTGTGTGTGCGTGCGTGCGTGTGTGTGTGTGTGTGTATGATGTCGAAGGCTCAGCAGTAAGGAGGTCTAGACCCACTAGAGCTGTCCAGCCATAAAAAATGAAATAAAAACATGTATATTAAATTTTCTCCTAGATAATTATAAATGGGGTAAAGGTACTGAAAAAGTACAAATTATATTGACGGTACGCCGAATCAGCTGAGACAGCTATTTGCACATACCTGTGTTTGTTATTCATCAAGGGGTCCTAAAGCAATATGAACTACGTAAGTCAGTATGCCTTACTTACTTACTTACTTACTTACTTACTCACTCCATGTTGCAGATTCCTTCTTGAGAAGCTAACTGGTTTGCAGCTAGTCAAGAAATTCCCCGCATTTCACGGAACCCGAAGGTTCAAAGTCAGTATGCCTTACCGAACAAAATACACTTCGACTTTCAAAGTGAAAGCGTTAACAATGAACGTTTGGAGATGCGAGGAATCTCACGTATAACGTAAAGCATTCCGCCTGGACAGGACCTGACGGCTTCAGGAGGTCGAGGCTCCCAGATTTCTTGACAGTCGGCACACGAAGACGAAAAGATTGTCAGCCCTACGCACCGTCCGCATTTACCCACAAGAAATATTCCTGTTAGAGGCTGAGTCGACCCCTGGGCCACAGTGTGACCTGAAGGATTATGTCAATGATAAAGTCCAATGACACCATCGGAAATCGAACCCGCGGTCTTCCGGCCTGTAGTGCAGTGCCTGCAGCAACTGCGCCACCGCTTACCCACGTGTTTCCGAATATGACTGAGTGGAAACAGTCCTTCGAACCAGTTATTTCTGTCGGACAAAGGACGGTAAGAAGACTGGTGTGTTGTTACCTTTCAAGACATTTGCCTCAATTCTATCCCGGTGTTTCATTAGACGAAAAGAATGTATTTTATATATGTGAAACAGCCGTTGGTCTCAAAAGATAAATAATTTTAATCCATCTAAGAAGCATTTAATACAAAATACACTAAAATTACGAAATGGCAGATAAGTGTGTATGATACGGATATAGCATGACACAGAATTAACATCGAAGAAAATTCGCTTCAAGAAATAGACCGAATCTTGCGTACATTCGACATCAGAATAAGTAAAGCATAAAACTACTAAGAATGTCACTAAAATTAACAAATATTACTGCACAGGTCTTTCTAAGCAACATGTAGGTAGTGCCGCGATCAGACAGGAAGTCGTATATTTGCAAAGCACAAACCAACGCCAGAAGACCGGAGGACGCCAACTGGCTGTTATGTCGATTCAGACGGAAGGTCAACACTTGGCACACTTCACTTTCATGTGTACCGCTACAAATGTTAAAAAAAAACAGTAATCCACTATTTCAGCTAACTCTATAATTCAGAATATTATCTTAAGGAAGATTTCATCTTCTGGCACACACAAATGGTTCCAAGGTCAACACAGCAACCGAACCTTTCAGTTTGTTCCTTACAGACTTACGTTTAATGTAAGTGTGCATTGAAGACAGCACATGTTTCGTAACTGGACAAGTAAGTAAAGTGCACCCTTGTACAGGCACTGCGGCTCTGTACAGGCCGTACGGCCCATAAGGGAAGTAGAGCCGTAGCTCTACTCTTTCTTGAACACGGCACTAGAAGGGGGTGAGGGCTCTTTACCCCCGGGAAAGAGCCGGTACCCATTGTACAGGAGGCTGGGTGGGCCCCAGGGCCGGTCTGGACAGGTAAGGAAAATCACGCCCCCCAACGGGATTCGATCCCCAGACCGTCCAGCCCGTAGCCAGTCGCTATACCGACTACGCTACACGGCTCACAAACTGCACAAGGGCATGACATAATTTAATCCGCTTTAACAGATTCTATTCCTAGTTTCTGAAAAAATTTAAATATCTCTGGTTATTACTTGGACTTGGAGGAGGAGCTACAGACTGGACGGTCCGCAGTTCAACCCACGGCAGGTGCAAGAGATATTTCCCTTCTTCAAAACGTTAGGGCCGTCTGTGGGGGCCACCCAGCGTTTCAATTAAAAGGTACGGGGGTTATATCCCGCTGGGTAAAGCGGCAGGTTCATGTGACTGACCTCTCATATTAATTTTGAGCCGAGGTTAAGAAGGGCTTAGCTGTACTTATAATCAACCTCTATGCCCTCATGACGTGGGCAGGGAAATCTTTATGTTTTTACCCTTTATTATTAAGGATTAATTGATGTATTTATAAACATAAGAACAGGGATAACAGCAGACAGACAGCATGTCCCTCTTTTGTATTACCTTTACTACTGCTAACAGCTACAAGCCGAGGAGTGTGAACTGTGTAGAACAGTCAATGTACTGCACCACATTCTTTTTTGCAACAGTAACTACAACGAAGACGTTCACAATTTCTACTCCTCACCAAAAGTAAAATTCACACTAGAACAGACAACGAAGTAGAGATACAGCTCTACTCTTCCTTCAACCTCAGCGCTAGATGGGGGTGTGTGGTGAACGCCACGCCCCGGCCGCCTTGCCCCCGGGATAGACCCGCCACCCATTGTATAGGAGGCTGAGTGGACTCCAGGGCCTGTCCGGACGTTTGCGAAAAATCTCGCCCCATCGGGATTCGATCCCCGGCCCGTCCAGCCCGTAGCAAGTCGCTATATTGACTGAGCTATGCTGGTCCGTCACTTGTCACCAAATAAAAACGACATTCAAATTGAAGTAATATAGAGAATGAACGGTATACGTTACGAAAGGGGTGCAGATGCTAGCAAAGAAATATATTTAAGGGTAGTGGGCCCTGCAAATTTTTTTTTTTCAAAACGTCTTTTCGAAATAGCTGTCGCTCTTATGAATGCTTAGTGCGTTACGGCAGGAACTCGGACAGGCGCAAACCGTTGGCTGACTTCGATCAAAATTAGAAAGCACCGCCAAACGCTACTAAAACTATCCCATATCAAATTTTTTCCTCCCACTGATTATTCTGTTGTAACGTGGAGGAGAGGCAGAAGTATGGACGGACGGACGGACACAAAGACGACGAATTTAATATGCCCAATATGAGATGTGCGCTTTTCTGGGATATTACGCGCCATAAAGTGACAATTCCGCACCGAAGTTTCGGGACAACCTATCGGTCCCATCTTCAACGGCCAAGAAATCAAAGTCTTCTTGGAATTCTTGACCACTATCTGCTGCGTAACATTCCAGAAGAGCACAGATCTCATTTAAATCGCGGCAGAAGCCCAAAATTACTCTCAATATGAACAATTATGCAAATTCTCGTTGCGAATTCACCAAAAAAATTCATGCACAATTTCAGCCGATATTCCTGAAGACAGCGAAATCATTGGGAGACGTTGGAATATAGGCCTGTAAGAGGATTATTTATAAGTGTATTTTACGGAAATAGGATATGAGGGGTACAGCCATGTGCTGAGGCCCACCTTAACCCTTTGACGCCTAACGACCCATATAGGGGTCGTACCGCACCGCTAACCTCTAAACGTTGCATTTTATGTATTTATTCAACAAATATCGGTACTGAATATTTTAAACACGGTATATACTCTCCGTTTTTTTCTCTTCACAATGCAGTTTGTTTCACAATTCTAACGTATTTGGTTCCTGTATTATTCACATTTTATATACAGAGTGTGCTAAAATAAAAAAATAATAATTCCGGCACCAAAAGTTTGAAGTGCTCCTATTGAAGTAACTTTTGATAAACAGGCATATGTCAATACAGCATTTTTTTCACTAAAAATGACTCATAAAATAAAACCCTACAGTACGACACAACGAACGCGGAGCAACCTGCATACTGCGCACAAATAAAAATGACTCATAAAATAAAACCCTACAGTACGACACAACGAACGCG
>Ga0123354_10007499_pt1 | contig 16431 bp, 8 predicted proteins | sample TergutLab28metaG_2_FD_97872 | JGI IMG/M metagenome (GOLD analysis project Ga0123354, IMG submission 97872) | Labiotermes labralis P4 segment gut microbial communities from Petit-Saut dam, French Guiana - Lab288 P4 | ecosystem: Host-associated > Arthropoda: Insects > Digestive system > Gut ...
TGTACGCAGTACTCTCTTACTTGGGTGTTTTTACCTTTTGTACATGTATTCTAATTTGTCTCGTGTGTATTGTTGCTAGTTTTGTCTTCTGCGTAACTGTTGTTGGTTGGCCGTGTGTATTGTTCTAGTTGTCTTGTGTGTGTTGTTCTAGTTGTCTTGTGTGTATTGTTGTCATCTTATGTGTATTTGTTGTGCTGTGTGTGCATTGCTGTTTTTTTATATTTTTTTTTACTTTAGATGCCGGACTGCTGGCTAGAAGTCAGTATTTGGAAGGTCCTGCGACCGGCCATCTCGACACACGTTTTTCTTGGTTTCCCTGTGTCTATAAGCAAATGCTGAGATGGTTCCCAAGATTACAAGTTGCCACTACATGCTTCTCATGTAGCCCTCCCGACTTAAATTTAGTAGTAACCAATTTCATATTTTGTTTACATGTAAAATAACCACTGCCACCGGGTGACAACCCAATTGCAGTTAATAAATATTATTATTATTATTATTTTAACCTGGCACTTTAATAGTTAAGACTTGAATTTTCGTCATTGTCTTCATAATCATTAACATCGCTACTGTTGCTATTTTTCTGAAGTAGTCAGAATACAGTGTAAAACAAGTGGGGTAATTTCAGATGTTTTATACAAAATAAATGAGACACTGTGAATGCTGGAATCGCAATAAGAAAGCACAGTTGTAATTATTAAGGAGATGACCTCGGACGTCCGTCCTACCTTCTGTATTTCTTGATGCTCCCACTCCGTCCACACAGCCTTCTCATCCTACAGCAACTGCACCGCAGATTTCCGAGTTACTTTTGTCTGACCCGTGCAGTTAATCACCGGGTTCTCAAAGCGGAGGTCAGGCGTGGGATTTATGATGCACAAAGTGGCAGAAGGACAGCATTATCTTCGGTGTACTTCCGTGTATTTTGTCAGTAATCATTCCACCCATGCTCAGTAATTTATTTAACATCACACGGCAGGTTAATTGTCGAATTGTACCGCGAATGACCGAGTTCGATCCCGGAAAAATGCGTAAGCGATTTGTGGTGTGAAAAGTGTCAGTGACGCAAGTTTTACTCCGCGTGCTTCAGTTCTTACCTGTAGAATATTTCAACTTTTCTCCGTAAGCATTCATTATCTCTCTAGGAATGGGGTGTCTCACCTCACAGCTAAAGAAATATTTCTTTTTGAAATTGCAAACACTGCAAATAAATGAGCGCTACGCTCATTACGCAGCAGCACACTGTAATGTAGTGTAACGTAGAGTTAACTATTAGTCTTATTTACTATTTAATTCTGATTACTGCTTAACTAGACAGTCTTTCTGACGCGAAAGTTCAAAGAATAGAAAAGTGGAGTAACAAGTAGAATCGAACCTGGTTATAACGTCATCGAAGGGATCCAGCAGTTTGTGTCGTTATAAAACGAGAGTCGCTCTAAATGAGGTGTATGGCAAAAGGACAGTGAAAGTGTTGCAAGACAAAATGCAAGCCTGTAGGCTTATTGTTCAGTTTTTACACTATGACGTACTTTCAATTTAAATTCCGATTAAAATTTAGAAAAACTAAAAATTACTGTACTAAAATTATTAATTTCCCTACAGACTTACCCTAAAATACATTAATTAAATATAAATTTAGGAAGAACAAAAATTACTGTATTCTTTTCTGAACTTGGGGTACGTGTTGGCCGGCAACAAAGTCATCATTAGACATAGGTACAGTACATGCAGTGACGTACTGTAAACACAGTAATAAGGCAGTCTTCATTAGTCCGCGATTTTCTTATATTTTGTGAGGCTTGCCAAACACCGATCTTCTAATGCTATGCAGTATTCATAATTTGTGATAAAACTTTGCTGTTCTCTGCTCTGGCTTCATAGATGTTCACATCTCTGATGGCTTCGAGAGCCTCGTTTACAGTGAGAATTGTCAAATCCAAGCTTCCTTCGTCCTCATCCTCCTTTTCCTTTCTTCTTCTTTCTCTTCTTCCGGATCAAGTTTCTCAAATTGATTTCTTACTTTTCTGACAATATCTGCCTCTTTTTGTGCTTCGGCCCGAAATTCATTCATGCGGGAGGATTTGGTTTCGTAAAATGGGCGTGATTACAGCTTGGAAGAATAATAAAATTATGTATTTTTACATTTTACATGTTATTTAAATTGACTGACTGCTACTGCTCTGATAGGCTGCAGCCTATATCCGTGTCTCTTAAAGCCACAGGGCTCTTTGCATTCTAAATTTATCGACCTTAGCATTTTTGGAGTTGGCCAAAAGTGGTGGGGAAGCAGAGCATATAGCAGTACAAGCAGGCAATCTCTTCATAAGCCAGGATCCATATACGGGTTAGACACATAGCTCATGAACGTCATATGCAAGCCTGACTTATATCCTCCAGCTATAACGTTTGAAGAGCTGCCTTTTATATGTAGCCAATATGATATCATATTTTATTCTGATGTGACGGCAGTCTTGATTTAAAGGGGCTATAAAAGTCCAACCCCCAGTTTCCCTTGGCCTGCTGTCGAAATACATAATACCCAGGCTGGATTGCTGCACGTCCCGCCTTTCCCCACTGTTCACAGACATTCCTCCTAAAATCATCGTCGTATGGGTCATACTGACTGCCTAATCTCTCTAAGTTCATGATAACTTCTACCATTTTCTGATAATATTTTATTGACATTTCACTCACCTAGAACATGAGATTTGCGCGCATGTTCTTAAGTTTATAGAGATGCTATAAATTAAAGTTTACCCTCTCCACTCCTTGAAGGCATATAAGGGTAGCGCATGTATAGCTATATTCATTCCAAACCTCGACACTAGATGGAAATGAGTGGTCAGCTTCACGCCCCGGCCGCTTTGCCTGCGGGGAAGTACCCGGTACCATGCGAGATTTCAGGCTTCCACCGAGGTGTAGTTAAGTCGTCAATCTTCTGAGATCTTACACAGCGTTGGTTGGTAGTTAGAACACTTTCTTCTTTGAATGTTTGACCATTGAAAATGGGACTGATATGTCGTCCCGAAACGTCGGTATCTACCAACCAATGCTGCGTAACATTCCAGAAGAGCGAAGACGTCAATTTCTGTACGCACTGAGTAGGAAGCTGAGTAGGACCGAGGGTCGTACTGGACGAATTGAAGGAGTGAAATATGTCTTGCTACTGCCCGAATTCGGACCCAGGATTGTTCAGCTCGTAGCCTAGTTAGTGGTCTGACGAAGTTATACCGGAGGAGATGTCATACATATTACTAATTAATTCTCTCGTACTTAAAGTAATTTTGTAACATATCTGCAAACTGAGAGATATGGTTCCCTTGAATAAAATGTGTGTCAGGAAATCTGAGAGTGAGTTGTAACCATTACCGATGAAATTTTGAGGGGATAATTGCGCGGGAATTATACTGGTAACTGGTCTCAAAAAATTAAATTATTCTTTCGTGTGGATTTGGGGGAGAATTTTTTATTGTGTATGAATTAATTATTGTAGGTTTTGTTTTAAGGAATGTCACGCGTGTAATGCATGCAATTTAACGTAGGAATTTGGTGGTTGCCAATTCAGCAAATGTAATGCTTCAAGTCAAATTACGGGTTTAATCAGCGAAAGTAAATATAACATTTGCAACATAAAGCAATAAGTTCATTGGCAAGGCCGCTACTAAGTGCTGAGATTTTTATTTACCTACGCCATAATCACTTTTCACAATATACGTCTGACACCAATAAATTCTTATATAAAATTTTCTGCTTGAAAGATTCAACTCCGCATTCGCTTCGCGCTTTCCTTTCTTACCTGTCGCAGCTGTCTTAAAGTCGGTTCCTTAACACACTCTGGCCTGTCGAGAATACTGCTTCACGACAGGTGGTGCCGATGTGAAATAATTCAGGCTGTTTAGATGTATTGACGTAATTATGTTTGACTGAGGTAGTTTATTTGGTTAAACGCCTCAGTCACAGTGACATTTATACATCTAAACGGCCTGAATTATTTCACATCGGCACCACCTATCGTGAAGCAGTATTCTTGACTGACTGTGGGCTGGACGGTCCGAGATCGAATCCCGGTAGCAACGAGATTTTCCGCCAGTCCAGACCGGCCCTGGGGCCCACCCAACCTCCTATAAAATGGGTACCGGTTCTTTCCCGGGGGTAAAGTGCGGTCGGGGCGTGCTGCTGACCACTCACCCCCTTCTAGTGTCGCAGTCATGGAAGAGTAGGGCTATACTTCTACCCTTCCTCTGGGCCACACCGGGCCTGTAACGGGAAAACGGTACCTTTACCTTTACCTTTTATTTAATTTGGTTACTTGTTACTTTATTTACCACCAAAAAAAAAACAGTATCGTGTAATATCAGCAAATGTATCCAGCTTAATAAAAAATATATTAAATACTGGGACTTCTGCAAGCGTTACGTAACCTATATCCCAGTTTTGCAATATCCGCGAGTTAGGCCGTTATAAATCTTAACACAACCCGCACTTTATACTTAATACGAAATATATTTAAATGTCAAGTGGCAAGGTCTACAAACCAGTATACTGACTGAAATAATTGTAAGATTAAATTGTTATGGCTTACACACATTAAGGAACATATTTGTAGTTGGGTAGTCTGTACAGCCTTTATAAACTGATATTACGAGAACGTAGTATTGATGGAGAACAATATAAATATGGAGACCAAGAGCGAGAATGCGAGTTATCTCCGGAGTTATCTTGCATATTTAGATAACGTATCTCTCTGTCGACAAACTAGCCCATTCATACGCCTGTACAAGTCATCTACACAGACCCGCGTAACACAAACGTTGAAGAAGTTGCCGCATTACAAAGGCAAATTCTGTCAATTCTACAATTTCTTTTTCCAGTTCATTACAATCCTCTGTGATTCCTTCAGACGGTGTTCATGAATGTTATGAATTCGATTCAAGCCCAGGACGTGAAAATCTTTGTGAGTTTGTCACAACTACACTGACCATCCCCAGTGATAACAGAAATTCTACGTACCAATGTACATTCAGGCACACGTAAGCCTATAAACAATGGACAGAAGACACTGACCCTACTTCGTAATCAGAAGAATGGAATCCTCAAATATACCGTTGTAAAAAAAAACTTCAAAATCACTTTAAATTACTTGTTAGGATTATGGGGAACTGAAAAGGAGGGACGGAGAGAAATAGAAGGAGAATTGAAGAAAGAAGGCGGAAAGAGAGAAATAAATAGAGACTTGAAGAGAAAAATGGATTGAAATGATGAAAATGAAAGTAAGAAATAAAGGATCTGAGAAAGGGAGAAAACCCCAAACACTGGAATATTATTAAAAACGAAAGAACGGAGAAGGAAAAAACAACAGAAAACAGAAAAGAAAAGAAAAGAATAGAAAAGGAGTAATACAATGTGAACTAAATAGAAGACAACAGCATGGATGTATTAGTACTGTCATCTTTTTAGGCACCCTGTGAACAAATTCTTGCAATTCACTTGGACCTGCATGTCAGTTATGGAATGTTCTTTCAGACTGACTACTCCAAGCCGATGACGAATGTTTCTAAGAATCCGTTGATATTTAGTGCCATTTTCTTCAGCCTTTCATGGTTCTTGGTATAGCCTCTTTCCGTACTCATGAGAACTGAGAGGCAGTTTGGGAAACCGTAGCAGGAAACAGTATCTGGAGAGGTGTAATAAACCTGACCCCATGATGAATGCATCGAAGTGCGAGCTCACGCACATTAAGCTCTTTCTTGAGTGTTTTCTGAAATTTCTGTTTCCAGCAAGTTTGTCCTCATTCGTCACTTTTATTTCTGTGATAAAACATATAAAACTTTTATCTGTACGAGTTTGTGTGATAAACTTATGGTGTAAATCAGTCACACAAGCTATGCCAGCAGCCATACGCTCAAGGGGCTCCTTGTTTTTGCTTTCATAAGAACAGTATTGCTAAAATTCCAGTATTCAGTCGTGAGACTTCGCAAATTTGAATGCAAAATAGTTTTTTTTTAACAGCAGAGGAAAGTTTGTTTTTCCCTTGTAGTATATTTTAATCAGTTTTTAGGCAGTATTTCCGAAACTTTTTAGGAAATTCACTTTATTTTGGCCTTAGAATTCCTTATAAATACCAAAGTCAAAACAACGACACCGTAAATTCTATATATTCGTAATGATAGAAGCCTCCATACGGGAACACTGTGGATTCTTCCGGAAAATGTAAGAAATTTCTGATTTCCATGAAAGATAATAATTTTTGGACTAGTTTAGCAGTTGTTATTTCTCATATAAAACTGTCCTTCATTGAGCCATACGTTACGTCTCAATATTTGTATGAAGCGCTTTCGCATTTGTTATAGATAAAGATTTTCTATCGGAGTGTTAGTAATGTATTCCCAGCTTTATTTCGGTGTACTTTCAGGTAATATATTGTAACCGTCCGACTCACATTTCTCACTCAGTTGCTTTGCATGAGACCTACTTGACAGGGACTACCGTGGTTTGAGTGCTGTGAACTCACTAAAGAAGACCTATTAATACGATTTTTGGGTAATTGATAATCTGGAGAATCTCTTGTGTGATTTTATTTTTGGTCAATGGGCGCTAATTTCATACAAGTTCTGATTGTGTACGATAAATGTGGCACGGATCAGTTTCTCACGTAGCGTACTCACTGCACGTTAGTCTTTATGAAATAATAAAATTCATATAGTCCGAAACTTAGTAAAACCCATTATGTCCAATTTAATTTAATATTACTTGTTTTACACTGTCCACCCCCCTCCCCGTAGAAACTACTTATCTAATTTAGTCTGCTAATCTGGCCTAAATTCGGAGCGATGCACACGCGTGTCCTCCTCCGACAACCGAAAAACTTGTGTCTCGTTCGCTACAATATGGGAAGTTGGTTTCCTTGTTTCAAAACCCCCCTACTCTAATTTTCCTAACTAGTCTGATCGGTCCCCTGTAAATTTAGCAGTCTCGTAATAGGTCGACAACTTTAAAATTTTTTATTCTTTCTCCCAATTTATTCCTAATGACTGACGCGATATATTTTAACTTAACCTATTTAAACCCCGTATAAACATCTTCTACCGCACAATTTTTAATGTGCTACTGTAACTAACATGGTACCCACCCTCTCGTGATTTACATTTCGAAAAGGTGTCAAAATCCCGAATTTTGTCTGTCCCAGCAGACTTCAAAACCCCATTAAACTTGACATTGACAAATGCCTAACAAACTAAAACCCTTTTTGTGAATACTTTCCGTATCTTCTATCCTATGCTAACCTCTACTTTTCTCTCTCTCCAGTTATCTGTCTATCCTACTTCACACATGAATCCATCTCACTCTGCTTTTTTTTTTAACCATTACACCCTGTTGCTATTGCACTGATTTTTTGTATCACTACCAGATGAAACTGACCTCCCTCATTCGCTAACTTATGGGTTCTTACATTTCATAAAATAATTTTGAATTAGTTAGTATACTAAATAATTGTTCCCACCGATTATAATATGTACTAACGTCAACAGTACTTTAAATAATAACACTACATTAAACAAACTTAACTTGTGTTTCTTTGCATTTAATAAAGTTAAACCTTACGAAATTACCCAAATTACCCAAATTACCCAAAGCTTTACAACCATACTGTCCTCCCAAAATAGAAGTGTTACTGTAAGGCAGCATTTAAAAAAGAATTTGTAAAATTTTATGAGTTGTAGAAAATAATTGTGATTTTCAAATTAAATTAATAATCCCGAAGAATAGTTTCAGTACGATTTATTACGACGTTACAGTACTGAATCATTATTTTACTTCACTAGGCCATTTGTCACTTCCCACCGCTCCTTCAGTGTCCACACGTTAGGCAATAAGCGATAAGCAGGTCGACAGGATGTGACAAACGATATTGGACAGGTATTACAATGCCTGTATAGTAACACGAAAGAAATGTGCTGAGCCAGTTGACACAAGGTCACTGATAAGAATGGAGTGGTGATTATGAATTTATTGCTTTGAACCTATTCTGAGGTGAAGGAAGCAAGTCCCATAGATTGGTACCCTACCAAACCTCCCTCGAAAGGTTGTAGTACCCTCCAGCGTGTATCTTATATCCCCTACAGTCGACAAGTCCTTCTTTCAACACAAACATTGGTACTTAAAACCGCATGATAACCTTCGCTAGCGATAAGCGCTTTGGGCTGTTTAGAATAGGCCACGGGGAGACAGAGGAGAATACAATAGTACAGCGTTTCTCAACTGCCGGGCCGCGGCCCGGTACCGGGTCCTGGCATCAGTTATATTGGGCCGCGAGAGATTCTCCTGGAATTGATAACTAATTGAAATGTAATTTTATGTTTGTCAACATGTCACACCGTACACATAAGTTTACTAACATTCTTTATGATTATGCTATAATTAATTATTAATGCTTATGTTAGTTTAATGTATGAACTTAAAAAAAATTGGAGAGGTACTGACGAGTAAATCTGTTGGGACCGGGCCCTCGTCTTATGAAAAAAGAATTTACCTGGCCGCGGTCTCACAAAGTTTGAGAAACACTGCAACAGTAAGCAGAAAGCAGGAATCCCCCGAGCATCGTCAACTTCCATTTCCATAGGACTTCTTTCCATGACCTCTCTATGGGTATTTAGCTTCAGTACCTTACTTCTGTGCATAGTTTCCGCACAGTTTGTCCACTGTTTGTAGTTTCCATAAGTGTAATGTGTATCTAAAATTATGTTCCTTTTGAATTCACCGGCACTTGCATGTATTCGTTCATGTTGCGGCACATGTTCGTGTGGTTGTGTACGTATCTGTGAACGCCATTACCACAAGTCACTGATCACACCTCTCATTTTTCACTGGGTAAATGGGTCGGCAGTCAAACAACAAGGCCATTAAGTTGAACTTTCAATACGGGGCCTCCGTGTTCACATTATACGACCCCACCCGGCCCTCTTTCCCACTTGTATACACACACACAATATCTATGGTTGAGCGTGCCTTTTAACGGCGAGGTTTTATGTGCAAATCAAATGGCGCGACCGGCAAAACGACGTATCTGGTGAGTCTATTTCAGTTGATATCACAATAGTCCATATTGTCGGCTGGTCAGAGTGACGTTTATGATCCCTGATATACGCTCCAATCCTTTTCATTAGCTGTCCGAACGACGTCTACAGTACACGGAGACTTTACAATTAAACTAGAAAAAATGTCTGCTTTGTCTATTGAAGTATGAGCGCTGTACAAGGGGCCGTCGCTTCGTTACACGGTACAGTCGGAGCCAAGAAAAACCCGTCTCTCATTTTGAGAATGTGTACGAAGCATTTAAATTTCATGGTAGGAAAACTGCTTGAGAATGAAGATTTGTACAAACAGAAATCTGATAATTAAGAAGTACAGACAGCTGTAAAATTTACGGCTATACAGACGGTAATTATTTAGGCCTGGGTGAAAATAGCAGAGGAATATATTATTATTTTGAGAGATTTATGATAGAACAGTGAAATGTAACACAAAATGTTCTTGCACCTTTAATTTAGCACATATATTTTTGGTATAACGAAGAAAATAATTACAATTAAAATAACGACATCGAATTAAAATTTGGCTGCGACTTAGCAGAGCAACATTAGTCTTTTCAAGCACGCTGGCTGCTTTGTGTGCAGCATGTTTTAATTTTAGATGATTGTATTTCGTGCACAGATTATATTTGTGTTGGATATGTTTCACGGATTTAAAAAGGGACTGTTTCCCTAGAAAACATTTACTGGTTAGAGGTTGTGATGAAGACGCAGTGTTGGATCAAATCGAAACTGATCTTGTTTGTACCAGTTAGATAAAATTCTTGCTTCAGAAGGCTAACGAGGAAATTATTGTCAAGACAAATTTATGCATAAAAAGGGGGAGGGGGTTAAATTTAGCTTCAGTGATAGAACAAACCTCAGCTTCTCAATGAGTTCTCTGCTGCACATTTTAATGCGGTTTGATGCCGTATAAGTAATTTCAAGATCTGAAATACAGTCATAGCGATACTTGCGTTTGTGTGTAACCTCGCGTTTTACACAATCGCGTAATAAAAATTGGGTCAGAGAAAAAATTTGGCCCTTTATCCAACCTTATATCATCTCACTGGTCGCTTAAGTCCAGTTATATCTAACAGGCATATGCGGAAATTCCCATTCGCCTATTCGTCATTCTCGTTATAGACAGTTCACTTTAAAGAATTACGCGTAATAACAGGGCTGACTATACAATAGAAATGGGGGCTGCTGACCAAAATATACAGGGTTATTCGAAATGATTGGGTTTTAACAACTGCCACCTCGTTCTCCAGATGCAACCCCATGTGATTTCTTAATGTGGGGTTACGTCAAGGATCAGGTTTATGTTCCTCCTCTTCCCGCAAGTATCCCGGAACTGAAGGAACGAATTAGAACGGCCATTGAAACCATCACCGCTGACATGCTACAAACAGTTTGGAACGAACACGATTATCGTGTTGATGTTCGTAGAATCACAAAGGGCGCACATATAGAGCACCTGTAAGGTATGTAACAAACACTTGGAGTGTTGTTCTACTAATAATAATACACATGTACTCTTATCTCAAGTGTTTTGTGTATGACAAATTGTTAAAACCCCGATAATCATTTCCAATAACCCTCTACTTTTATAATGCCTAATCCACTTCCAGTGAAGAAGTTCGCTTTGTATCTTGATCTTGAATTTAATAAATAATTTATTTGATAGGAAGATGTGAAGAAACAGAACAGTACCCTAAATAACGGAGAGCAGATCTTGAATTCTTGATGGCTTTGCTGTGTGTCATCGACAGACAGCAAATACGAGTAGCCCTGAAATGAATCCAACATGAGGTCACTAAAGTAACATCTTTTCAAGTAACATTTGAACTGCAGGCTTGGAAAGTGCTCTGCTGGAAGTAAAATAATGCATTTTCCCTTTCTGTCACTCCCATTTACTCTCTAATATCTTTGTCGACATTTGCTGTTACCGCAGTGTTCGCTTTTAGCGCTTGCAACTTTGTTGTGTGGTCAGTTTCAGTTCATGGACGTATCAAAAACCCTGTTCCGGGCACATTGATTTTGTGTTTGTTTAATCGATACTGCGTCACTCGCAAAGAATATACTTTATTTTCCTAGTGGCAGGTACATTGATTATTTATCATTAACCTGAGCGACCAATAAAAATAAAATATTACAATTACACTATAAACACCATAAATACTATAAACAACTTTGGTCGCTTTGCCAGGGTTGTAGATCATTTAGCCGTAAAGAACGTTGTCCATGGTGCACCACTTGGAGGTGGACGCAAAGAATATATCGAAGGGGGAAAATGCCTAGCATTGCTGACACGAGTATGATTGTAAGTTGCGAATTAAGATTTGTGTCTAGCTCCTTGAAACACAGACGTTATTTGAATTATAATTTCTAATTCCTTTTCCACCGAACAATAAATACACGGTTAATGCTGTTAGTTAAATAATCGCTGCTGACTGTGAGAATGTATGCAGCATATAAGTGTGCTTTTAATGTTAATGTATGTGGCGCAGTGTAGTGGGTACTGTGGTTGGAATGATTAAAGTACTGACGCTATTGCAGAATTTGCTTTGCGCAACTGAATAGGCTCATAAATACCACGTATGTAAGGTACATATAGGATGAACAAGTAAAGAGATAGTAAGTAAATTACTATAGGGTAATAAATGAGCGAATAAAGAAGTAATAAATAAATGTATAGAAGGAATAAATACATATTCAAAAGTGGATGAATGAATAAAAGAATATATTTTGGAATAAATAAATTGCGGAGTGAATAAACAATAAATAAATAAATAAACCTTTGGGCCAATTACTAGCGTAAAAAATCAAACATTTTGCTGTGAGTTTAAATTTTACCAATTTGAATTGTCAATTTCTTAAAGAGAAAACCAATTAAAACCAAAACAGTGTGGATGGGACAAGACAGAATGACATTTCTAACTTTATTTTTAAAAACGTAATGATGGTGGACAGGGGAGATCACTGTTCCGATAATTTTGTTTTTGTACCAATGTGTGGTTATTATAAAGTAGGTGTTAACGTGCCACGTGTTTCGACTTCTAGTGATTTACAGTCACATTTTCTTGACAAGAAATGAGGAGAAGTCTCTTGATTATTTTATTCAGCGTGGAGCCGGAAGCATTCACCAACGCTGTATTCGCATAATGACATACACTTGATAATCATGAGCGTAATTTAACACCAAAGGTATACAGTCTTCTTGACTGCAAACAGAATCCGTATTAACTAAATCCTATAAAACATATGTGAAATCCTTGTCTTTAAACTGGCACCCTTTATGTTAGTTCTTAATTGTCCAACTATTGCACACAAATTATTATAAAACTGTTAAACTGTTAAAATCATTTAAAATTATAATAGTTGTTCCAACACATTTCGGTTTACACAAACTATCACCAGGAAGCGCTCAGCCTGTGCTTCGCCACAGTTACAATGTTGACTTCGGTTGCATAACTTTATACGAAGTTATCGGTATTGTGGCTGCATATCACGACGGAACAAATATACAGCCACAATACCGTTAACTTAAAATAACGATATATGTAACCGGAGCCAACATTGTAACTTTGGGGAGGCACAGGCTGAGAGCTCCCTGATGATGGTTTTTGTAAACCGAAACATTTTGGAGCAACTATAATAATTTTAAATGATTTTTACAGTTTAACAATTTTATAATAATTTGTGTGCATTAGTTGGACAATATAGAACTAATATTATCAACATGAACAATGCATCTACGAATATTGGCACCGTTTATGTTAACAATGTGTTGTCCGCTATTCCAAGATATATAAGCGGAATACTGGAATTTGAAGATGGCGCACTTGCCAACACTTGCCATCTGGACTTCTGGAGAGGATTTCGACCACGAAATACTTGTAAATTTAAAGCATGCCATCGAAATGTCTGTGTTTTTTGAGCAGTTGAAAACAAGGAACTTGGAAATTAATGTTACAAACTTTGAAGAGCACATACGATCGAGGGTTTTAGTTTAGATTGCAAGCAACACGTGTCCAAATCTCTCACAAAACCAAGCTTTGAGCCAAATGTTCGACGCTATATATTCTGAGCTACTGACAGTGTCGTTAAGTAAACCACAAATAAAAAAAGAAAATGCACTGCCAACAATCACGTCTCCATCACTCCACAGCTGCTGTGGAGTCTCACGACATCAATTTAAATGATGCTTGTGACAACTAGAAGCTGCAGCATCCCGCAACTTGGGCAAGACACGTTACAGCTTCATTGTTTTACAGTTACAAACAAATTTTCTGAAATGCCTGTCACGAAGCTAAACGTGTGTTAGGCGTTTTAGATCTTGTGATTACCTATGAAAATTGTAATTTTCAGACTCATACTTTTCTTGTAATACAGTCAAACCGGTTCAATCCACATCAATTTTTGAGACACCTCCTCTGTTGTGTCAGAGAGTCTGTGCTACCAATTAACTCCTCACTGTTCACCACAACATAAAACTCCTCGGTTAGAACAACACTCGTTTAAGACACATAAATAATCGGTACCTTTAATGACGTTATAAACGAGTTCGACTGTATTTGAATGAATTTGTAAGTCATCCCTTAATCTCATCCTTGAAACACGCGTTTTTGTATGAGTTTTAGGATTATTGACATTTCATATATGGGCGGAAGTATGTACCGGTAGTTGTGACGTATTTTAAAACCTCGGAAATGATACGGAAAAAGTTTAAAATTTGGAACGGATATTTCCGATATGGATCCGAATTTTGTAACGTTCGAATACGAAACTGAAATGGTAACTTGCAGATCCTCCTTTACATCATAGTCTTAGCTGTATGATGCTTGAACCTGTTATGGTTAGACTGTTTTCACCTGGCTGGTTAGGAAAATATTTATCTACCCGCCGGCCTTAGTTGGTAACCCACGTTTACTCTATGATGCATTTACATCACTCATCGTTAGCTAGATATAAGATGTCAGTAGAGTCATGTTGTTTAGTTTTTTGGAGATTGGAAGTCCAATTTTTAAATCTCAGTTACTTGAAATTAAGGCATAGTAGGGCGAGTAGTAATGAACGATATTTATCCTGCTCCCTCACGTCTGTTTACAGAGATTTCTTTAATCGCTATTATACTGACTTATTGTACGTTTTATTGTTACTTCCAGGTCAATTTTATGAAATCCCTCGAAATAAAATAAACCCATTTCACCCCTATACAGTCCATGTACAATAATTTCCCATTTTAATGCATTGACATGATCTAATACAATACAACGAATTATCATTGCGTCTTCCGCTTCGAAAGATAGTGGGACTTCTTGACGATGTAAGTCTAAATAATTAAAAGTTTAAATAATTTTACCGATGAATTTTTGAAACACGTTTCCTGCAATTTCTTGGGGAGAAAAAAAATTTTTTTTTTTTACACGTGAAATCATTGTGAGGTTAGGCAAGCTCAAATCTGAGAACAAAAGGCTAATACTTCTTAACACTTCAGTAATCCGCCACTCCATTTTGCGCTATTAAACATTCAACTGACCCCCACACATTTCCGTTTCATTTAATTTTTTTCCTTCCTTAATTTTTCCTTTTCCGTTTCGCTGTACTCAATTATCACTGTCTCTTTTTGTTCCCACATTCCGCAAACTAAACTTGTCGCTCGGGTAACTGAAGAATTGGGAAAGGGGGGGGGGGGGCCCACGCTCGAATTTTCCACTACATAAAGCATGTTAAGATTTGGAAATCCAGCTGCGGCTGCGGCTAGCCGTGGGCTGGCTTTTGCTGGTTGCTCCTAGAAGAGAGATGAGAGACGAAGAGAGCGACAGAAAGAGAGAGAAAGAGAAAAAAAGGTTGAATTATGGAGTGTAAAAATAAGCGATATGTGGCTGATCCCTTTATTGCCTCTAAGGCTGTAAATTACCCCACGGGAACAGATGCTGCGGAAACCTCGTTGGGAGGGTGAAGAGCGAGAGAGGTAACAAAAAGTGAAGGTGGGAGAGAGAGAGAGAGAGGTAGCTTAAGCCACGGAGAGAAATATGGGACGAAGAGTAACACTAATGTGCGTCTGTCACGTAAGGAGTCTGCCAAAATACTCCTCACTTCATCTCTGTCCTTCTTCTGTTTCATTTCTTTCATTTCTTCACCACCTTTTCTCGTTTTATCTATCTCTCTTTCCCCCCCCCCTTTTTTTTTCTGGCATAGGGTTCCAAATTGCGACACTGACAAGTTTCTCCCCCGGAAAGCAAAGTCCAAATGTTGCGATGGATGAAACGTAAAATGGTGCCAGCAGTGGTTTGAAGTACTTCAGTCGTGCGTACCCACTGTAGCTTGGCGGGAAGTGCACACATATTAATTAGCTTTAGATTTCTGTGACCGTGCATCGTGAGCAAATTGTGAAGTGAGAGAGAAAACCAACAAGATGCAACAGTCAGATGTTTATTATCAACACTGTCTCAACATGTTTCGGGCATCATTATGCCCATCTTCAGGGGAACAAAGACCGTGTGTTACTGCATGTGGTGTGCTGCGCTGGTACTGCTGGATGATGTGGTTGGTAGCGGTTGTGCTCGCACCCACAACGCAGCGCCCTACAACCGCTACCAACCACATCCAGCAGAACCAGCGCAGCACACCACATGCAGTAACACACGTCTTGGTCTCCTGAAGATGGGCATAATGATGCCCGAAACATGTTGAGAAAGTGGCGATAATAAACATCTAACTGTTGCATCTTGTTGGTTTTCTCTCTCACTTCACATATTAATTACTTGTTATGACGGGTATATTTTTTCCTCTTATATTCTTTTTTAAAGTTGTCCGGCCTACAGCACGGATATATCGGTCAGAATATCGTGATTAAAATGTTTCAAATTAAAGGCGTAAAGTGATTAAACTGAATGTTTGTTTGTTTGTGCAGCTCAGAATTCCGACCGCTTGAAATTACGATCGGTACATTGTACTGTTTTACCTGTCTTAATGCAGACTGTTACAGGAAATTCGAGAAAGTTTTAACGTTCTCTTTAATGATACAATCATGAAGACTACCTAAATCTCACTTTAAAATTAACTACTGGGCGTGGTGTTTTTCCAAATAAGTTAAGGCCCATTTTTGTTTTGTACAAGTCCTGTGGAACTAAAGAGTAACATTGACCGGGCAAAAAACAAAGGTAAAGTTTGCATGAGCGACGGTAGATGTGGCGGGCGAGAACTGGGAAATGTGCTACTTTCAGTTTGTTTTCTATTAACTTTTAAAATTTTTTCAAAAAAAAAAAAAAAAAAAAAAAAAAAAAAAAAAAAAAAACAAAAAAAAAATTAACAAAAAAAAGACAAGGAAGGGGGGGGGGGGGGGGGGGGGAAA
>Ga0123354_10007501_pt1 | contig 16430 bp, 12 predicted proteins | sample TergutLab28metaG_2_FD_97872 | JGI IMG/M metagenome (GOLD analysis project Ga0123354, IMG submission 97872) | Labiotermes labralis P4 segment gut microbial communities from Petit-Saut dam, French Guiana - Lab288 P4 | ecosystem: Host-associated > Arthropoda: Insects > Digestive system > Gut ...
CATTAGGGCATTTTCCGAGCCGCATTACTCCGTAACGCTGAAAATGCCCCAATGAGCCGAGGGGCGAGGCCCCTCTGGACACCTCGGCGCTCCGCGCAGCAGTCAATCAACACCCAAACGCAAGAACCATTCATCACCCCAAAATCTCGAAGTCATGGGCTATGTAGTGCTCCATCTGAATAAGGTATCCGGCAACAGCGATGCCGCGATGACCGCGCATATCGAGCGAACAATCGACCCCAAGAATGCCGACCCGACAAGAACGCATCTCAATCGTGAGTTGGTCGAGTTCCCCACCGGAGTAGAGAACCGGACGGTTGCTATCCAATACCGCCTCGACACTGCCGGACTGACCCGCAAGATCGGCACGAACCAAGTCCGGGCTATCCGGGTTATGCTCTCAGGTTCGCCGGAGGATATGAAATGGATCGAAGCCAGCGGAAAACTGCCCGATTGGTACGCTGACAATCTTGCTTGGCTTCGTAAGACATACGGAGTTGATAACGTCGTGTCTGCCGTGCTTCACATGGACGAGAAGACCCCACACATCCACGCGACGGTCGTCCCTATCGTTACGGGTGAAAGAAGAAAGGCTGCTCAAGCCAAAACAGCAACCCCTGCACAAGGCAAGAAGACCTATCGTAAAAAGAGCGTCTCCGCCCCTCGCCTCTGCGCCGACGACATGATGGCTCGGAACAAACTGACCGACTACCAAAACTCTTACGCCGAGGCCATGAGCAAGTACGGCCTCAGCCGAGGCATCGTCGGATCAGATGCCCGCCATATCACCACCCTGCAATATTACCGCGACTTGGAGGCAAACAAGCAGGATTTGGAAGAACATGTAGAAGCCTTGCAGGAGCAGAAAGAGGAAGTTAACGAGAAAATCCGCGACCTCTACGACCGCAAAGACGATGCTCGGATTAAGTTTCTGGTAATGGACGAACATCTGAAAGAGAAGAAAAAGGAACTTTCCGAGGCCGAAACCAAGCTGCGGCAGGCAAACCGCGACCTCGAACCCGTAAGGATGCAGGAGGACTTCAATCTGCTCAAGGAATTGTTCCCATTCCTGCTTAATCTGTTGAAACTCGCGAAGTATTGCCTGAGTCTCGGTTTCTCAAAGGATCAGACTAAAGAGTTAGTAACCTTAAAGCCTGTTCGGTTCAACGGAAATCTCTACTCGTCAGAGCACAAACAGCATTTTGATGCTGAAAACGTTACCGCTCGAATCGAAAGAAGTCCTGCTGATTCACAACAGGCTCTCCTGACAATCGACGGAACAGGTATCGGGCGTTGGTTTTCTGAAAGATACCAGAAGCTGCAACAAAAGAAGCAGGTGCAGACGCCGATACAACAACCACAGCTATCACAGACACAACCGCAAAGACCCGTTATCAGTCCACCGTCGCAATCGCCCAAGTCGCCGCAACAAAAGCCAACCATCCAAACTCCGCAGCAAGGTAGAGGAATAAAGATGTAGCCCAACGCTAACGTTATTCCTCGCCATTCCTGCCATCCGCAAAGATAATGATGCTTTCGCATTGTCGCAAGGCTATACAAGCGCCTTTGGCGGCCTTGCAGCAATGCGAAAATCATCGTTGCTTGTCGCTACGGCAATGAATGGCAGATCATGCAGTTGATGTGAATTTAGGCAGTAAATCTAATAAATTGTTGTAAAATATTTGTACAAATGAGATTTTTATTTTAATTTAGTACTGTCACTCATTGAGTGATACGGACGTAAGGAGCGATAATTAAGCAGATATTTCTTATATACAGATAGATAATAACTAAGGTTTAAGATAGCTTTCGCCTATGAAATGTAGGTTTACAATATGTCTTATACCGATTCTTTTTGCCGTCGTCGGTTCGTTGTATTCGTGCAAGAATGCTTCGCATAGTCGCGAGAAGTTGCCACAAAAATTACAGTCGCTTCTCGATAGTTATCCGCCCTGGTCGCTGCAACACAAATCGTGTGAATTTTTGCTTTCGAATACTTCGGCAGAAGACATATCTTCTTTGGATCCCGATTCTCTGAAAGCTAATATCGATTCCGCTATCGCCACATGGGAGCAGGTCTCGTGGCGTAAAGAATACTCAGATAGGCAGTTTATGGAGTATGTGTTGCCGTTCCGCATAGCCAGAGAGCCCGCCGAGTTCTATTGGCGTTGGAATATTCCGCAGTGGTTGCGTATTGAGACTTCGGATGATATGATGGAGATGGCCCGGCAGATCAATCTCCGCACGTCGGTCAACATGTCGCCGGATAGTTGGAGTAATCGACAAATGGGTTATACGGCGACCCTTGCGGGCAACGTCGGCAAATGCGACGACCGCGCTATCCTCACCGTGATGGCCATGCGTGCATACGGTATTCCCGCAGCACTTGAATCGGTACCCCAGTGGGGTAGCCACGATGTCGGTCATGCCGTTTGCAGCGTGATTCGGCCCGACGGGTCGAAAAATGCCAGCGATAGGAAAAATGTCTTTCTGACACAGAAAGCACCCAAGATTTACAGACGAATGTGCTCGTTACAAACGCAAAGCATCCTGTATAAGTACAGGAACAGTGAATCTATGCCGCCCGTATTTTCAGATTTCAAACTCATGGATGTTACGCCGCTACATAACGTGGGGCAAAGGGATTTGCCGGTACCCGTCACCGATCGGCACAGCCATATCGTCTATTTGTCGGTGTTTAAATCCACAGCCTCCGACCGATGGAATCCGGTCGCTTATACCCTAAACCGCGGCCGGCGGACAGTATTCAGCGCTGCGGGCGATGGGACGATAGGCAACAAAGGCGACCGGTTCGATCTCGGGGAAGACATAGGCGATGGAATACTCTACCTGCCTTCGTTCTATATAGACGATGAAGTGGTTCCGATTGGATGTCCAATGGTTGTTTTTCATGAGGGGGTTCGAGAGATCAAGCCCGGAAAGGCTACCGAAAGTGTGGTATTGCGGCGCAAATACCCCCGTCTTAAACGGATAGTGGGTTTTGCCGACAAGATGGTGGGGGGGATGATTCAGGGCGCTAATCGCGCGGACTTTTCCGATGCCGTTACGCTCCATTTCATCACCACATCGCCGCTCAGTCGCCCGCAGCAGGTCGTGGTGGAAGGGAAATTTCGCTATGTACGCTATTTCAAGCCTAACGGTACGTTGAGTATAGCCGAATTGGGCGCTTACGACCAGAACGGCAAGCGAATCGCATCGCATGCGGTGGTGTCTCCTGCCTTGACATCCGTTGGTCAGCCAGCCGACATCTGCGACAACGATCCCTTGACCTATTTTGAAATGGAGCACGGCCTGAATCTTTGGGTGGGGATAGAGTTCGACCGCCCGCAGAAGCTCTCGCAGATCGAGTTCTGCCCACGCACGGACGATAACGACATATCGCCGGGCGACAGCTATGAGCTTCTATACTGGGACGATCAGTGGCGCAGTCTGAGTGAAAAACAAGCCGATGGATTCGAGATCGCATTCGATGAGGTTCCGCGCGGAGCTCTGCTGTTGCTTCGAGATCTGACCAAAGGGCATGAAGAGCGCCCGTTCACATACGAAAACAATCGCCAAGTATGGTGGTAGGCGTATAAATTGAAGGTATTGGCATTATATTTGCACATGGATTTTAAATTATTAACCAACTAAACTCTATTGTATATGAAACGAATCCTACTAACATTCATCCTTCTCTCTGCGGGCCTGATGTGCATGACGATGGCCGCGGCACAAACCCTTCCGGACCAGAAGGCTGCGAACAAAGCGAAATTCCACGCCAAACTAGTCAGTGAATATGGCTTGACGAAACAACAGATGGCTCAGGTGGATGCGCTTGTTAAGACGAAGCGGGAACAGCTCAAAGCGGTCAAGGCGTTGAAACTCCCTCCCACTGAATCTCATCCACGTAAGATGGCGGTCAACGCCGCCTATCGTGAGAAATTACAGAAGGTTATGACAGCCGATCAGTTCGCAAAGTTTACTGCGAATAAGACCAAACACGAACAGGAAAAAGCTCAAAAGAAGGCCGTCCTCACGCAGTATCGCCAAGAGGTCAACAAGATCGACTTGCCGGTTGTGGCTGCCGCGACTGCCCAGACGCAGCTTATCGAGAAGTACGAGACCAGTCTTGCCTCATTTATAGGTCTCGAAGCGGCACGCAAGGCCATTTATAAATCCGATGTGAACACCGCGCGGGCAATGGCGGCCATCAGAGGTTTGCAACTGCCCAAGAAGACCTCCCGCCAGATGGGCAAGTTGAAGGTCGATTACGACAGGGCGTTTGCAGCGCTCCAAAGCCAAGTCATAACTCCGGCCGAAAAGAAATCCAAACGCCAGGAGCTCGAAGAGAATTATAATGCCCAGGTTCATGATCTTATCGGGGATGCTCCGTATTCGACTTGGTTGGCGATCCACGACGGGGCTCAGGAGCGTTATATGATGGGCCACTTCGGGTTCACGAGGGAACAGTATCTGAAATATGTAGAGATCGAGAACAGCAAGGCGGTCGAGATACTGGCGGCCAAACAGAGCAATCTTCCACTGCCCGATAAGCAGGCTAAGGTACAGGCAGCCAAGGATAAGAAGGCGGCGAACCTGCAAGCGATCCTCACGCCCGATCAGTTCAATAAGTGGCGGGCATACAATATCCAGTCCGAAGCGCAAGCACAACAGAACCGAGCAAACAAAAGAGGACAATAGCCATGAAAAAAATATATCTTTACATGAGCCTTTTTGCGACTATGTTGCTGATAGGCTATGCGTGCGTGAAAGATTTCACGAAGGACAATGCAGATAGTCAAAATAAATCCGGTGCATTGACGAGCGACGAGGCAAAGAACTTTTTTATTGCACAAGCAGCGAAGAGCGACGGAGGTACACGCGCCTCGAACGGAGGAAAGCATTCCCAGTTGGAATCGGGAAATATAACTCCCCAATGGGATAAAGCGCGGTCTTCTGAGAATGGTAAGTTGGCAAGTTTGACCACCCCTGTAATTACCGACATCAGACATAGAGCGTTCAGAAGTGAATTCGTTAAAGGCAAGGTCCGTGCTTATTCCGTGGGTGTAACGCAGGAATTAGTCACATTTAAGTACAAAAAAGATAATGTAATGGCGCAATGCCTGCTTACGCTCATTCCCGATCGCGAATATTACGACATTCATAAAAACAATACAGGCAATGATTTCACCTTAGTAAATAATAAGGGGAATTACAGCGGATTGGTTATACAATCGGACCCGAATAACAGCAATGTTGTTTATGGCATTTATAAATACAAAGACGGAAAACAAATTTATGCCAAGCCCCTCGTCGGCGATAAAGACGAGGTTAGTCAGAATATAGCATTTTTGCGGTCTGATGCGGGAGCGCTATCTTTGGTGTCATTAGTGTCTGCAACAAGAGGGGGTATGCCCGACGAAGGGTGGTTCGAGTTTTTTACTTATGATTCAAGTGAAAATGGTGATTTTTGGGGTTGGGCCGCTAGTTTGCCTGAGGGTACCTATATTAGTTTAGCTAATTCAGGATGGGAGCCTGACAATGTTGATTGTAGTGGTGAGGGTAAGTATGATCCTGGTAATATTGATATTTTTGGTGGTAATGGCGATAAAGGTGGTAATGACAATCCAGATCCCTCTGCTCAGCCTCCTATCGATGATGGCTATGATGATCCACCCACAATCCCGGATAAGTCTTATCAGGTCATCGTAAAAGCCGGCCCCGGTGGCACAGCTACAGGCGGCGGTTGGTATGCCGCAGGCGATGGGGTTGAAATCTCTGCCACCCCTAACGCGGGTTATAAGTTTGTCAATTGGGAGGAAGATGATATAGTATATGAGGGTGGTAATAAGGTGATTCATCCGTATTTTAGAGATGGTGCGTATTATAGTTTTACGGTAGCTGGGCCGTGTTACCCCGTGACTTTTACGGCTAACTTTCAGCTTGAGGTTTGTACGGTTAACGTAAATGCTTCCCCCTCGGCTGGCGGTACGGTTACAGGAGGAGGCAGCTATCAGGGGGGCAGCACTGTGACCATTAAGGCAATTCCTAACACGGGTTATAAATTTGACGGTTGGTTGAGTTTGATTGAAAATCCGGCAACCGGTGAGTATTTTGCGACTTTTTTGAGTGTCGGAGCGACATATACTTTTACGACAACCGGTAATGCAAATTGTACAGCGTACTTTAGCCCATCAGCTCAATGATGTAATAAGTTGAATATATGAAAGTTTTTTTTATATCGGCCTTGATGCTGATGATGCTGATGATGTTGGGAATGGGGTTTGCTGCGGAACAAATGATGGTAAGGCTTGGCCCGCCAGAGATTGTTGATTGGGCGCCCTCGGCAAAGAAATTCCCGTACAGAGTGCCATTCAGTGAGCATACTACAGTGAAAATAAGTAAATTGAAAAAATCTGTCAATGGTACGCTAATGCCGACCGGGCTAATACTTTTTGAACCAGGAAATAAGGGCGACACTGTTTTTGCTATGCGACGCGGGAGTGTAATAGAGGTGAGTACGATTAAATCACCCGTAAATAATTTTGATAAGGACGGTCATGTTAACAATGAAGGGGACAAGATGATATGTGAGATAAGAATAAAACATTCCGATGAGACTGTTGCAGGATATGTGGGAATAGAAGTAGGAAAAAACTTTGTCCAAATCGGCGATGCAGTCGATCCCTCCACACCTTTGGGAATCGTGGCTGAAACACCGAGTGTTGTTTGTGCAGTTACATTTGTTTATGTCGATGTGAATAAAAATAATCAACCGTATATTTTTTCCCCACACTTTGCATTGGCTTCAGGCTTGACTCCTGTACCTGATGATAAGCAGGAATGGACCCCATATCTGGATGATGCAATGATGACCGCCGATATGTCGTGGGCCGAGAAGAAAAAATACGACACTATGCACAATATCAAGCCATGAAAACCTTTTTTATATCAGCCTCGATGCTGATAATGTCAGGGATCGGGTTTGCCGAGGAACCACAACCACAGATGATTACGATTCCATCGGGCCCGCCGGAGATCGTCGATTGGGCACCCTCAACAAAAAAATTCCCATACAGAATACCATTCGACGAGCATACGACAGTGAAAGTGAGTGAGTTAAAGAATAAGGTCGATGGCAAGCCGGTAGGTATTATAGTTTTCGCCCCCGAAAATAAGGATGACACTGTTTTTGCCATGCGGCGTGGAAGCGTGATAGATGTGAGTACAGTTAAATCCCCTCTAAATCGTGCAGATAAGAACGGCAATCCTAAAAACGAAGGGGACAAAATGGTATGCGGAATCAAGATTAAACATTCCGATGGTACCGTTGCGGAGTATGTAGGAATAGGCTTGGGAAAAAGTTTTGTCCAGGTCGGAGACGCAGTCGATCCCTCTACGCCTTTGGGGATCGTGGCGGAAACGCCGAGCGTTGTCTGTGCTGTTCTATTTGTTTATGTTAAAGATAATCAACTGTATAGTTTTTTCCCGCACTTTGCACTGGCGTCAGGACTGACTTCGGTGCCTGCTGAGGGTACTCAGAAATGGACGCCATACTTGGACGATAAAATGATGACCGCCGATATGTCGCGAAGCGAGAGGAAAAAATACGACGCCATGCACAATATCAAGCCGTGAAATACCGGGCTGCGATAATTCTTAGCGTAGCCATTCTCCTGCCGTTCGTGTCGCCGGGGTATCAATCCAAAGATTACTCCGGCGATGGAACGGTAACTACTATTTGTAAATCGGATAAATCCCATGGTATCGACATCGTGATCATGGGGGATGGCTTCACCGACAGGGATTTCGGCAGGGGTGGTAAGGACGGACTTTATGAGATGGCAGTGAAAGATGTCGTAAGGGGATTGTTCCTCTGCCCGCCGTCGAAATTCATGCAGGAATATTTCAATGTCTATTCCGTAAAGGTCGTCTCGCCCGGGAACCGGTCGACCGCTTTCGACATCTCCCCCTCCGATTTCGGCAACAAACGTAACGACTACGCGATATTGACGTATGCCAAAAAAGCTCCGTTGGTCGACAGTCATAAGTTTTTCACAGTCGTTATCCTGAACAGCGCGGTTACCCTGAATAAGGTTATCGATAAAGAAGCCGGAGGGGGCACGTTTCCGGTGGGCGCCCAAAGTAAGGATATCTTCATCTCCATAGTCAGCCTGCAAAAAACGGGGGCGAAAAGTTATGATTCGCTCTCGTTCCGCAAAGTCGTGGCGCATGAAGTGATCGGGCACGCCGTGGGTTTGCTCGCCGACGAATACTCTTATATCGATGATATTATCCCTGCGGACAAGAAGGCCAAGCTGGTCGCCGACTGGGAGAAATTCGGGGGCAACGCCAATATCGATTTCGGTGGGCCGGCGGCTATGGACAGCGTGAAATGGTGTAAATTCATAGAGCTGCACGACTATCCCGAAGTGGGCTTATTCCAGGGCGGTGCCACCTACACAAGAGGGGTATGGCGGCCGACCCAAAACAGCATTATGAGGAACATTTCGCAGGCGGGCGGGGACGAGTTCAATCCTCCCTCCAGAGAAGCGATCTACAAGCGGATCAAAACCTTTGTCGGCGAGGAGTGTTCTTGGGAAGATTTTTTGATGTTCGACCGCACGATACAATATCAGGTGATCAAACAGTTCCTTGAAAGCGAGAGGGGCAAGTAGACAACTTATATTTTACCGCTCTGTTTCCCTGTCCAGCCATATTTTCACTTCTGCTTTGGCCCGGATCGTGAAAGTGTTTTCGACCTTGAGTGGTTGGGAGAGGAGTGCGCGAGCGGCCTCTACGGCGCGTGAAGTATCGCCCTGTTCGATATAGAGCTTCCAGAGCAGGTAGTTGGGAGTGAGGCGTGTGGGGATCATGAATGAGGCGGTGCGATAGTAACTCTCGGCCTGGTCGAAATTCTTCTGTGCGGCATAGGCGTTACCGATGTCGCACCACGTTTCGCACGAAGGCGGCAGGGCAAGTATTCGTTCCAAAAGCGCCGCAGGAACTTTTTGGGTTAGCATCGGGCTATCCGAATTCTTTTTCTCGATCTGCTCCGCCATCCATGAGGCGTAAATGCCGCTGAAGGTAAAGTTGTGTTTCAGGCGATCGTAGTTTTCGTCAATAAATCCCAATGCCTCGGTATTGTCGTCGCGAAATAGCCCCATAATCTGCATTGAGGCTTCGCGGTAAAAAAGCATTTCCCGGAGCGATCCAACAGCAACAGCCATCAGCAATGCCCCTAAGACTGCCGCCGCCCATCGATGCCATCGGATGATTGCCACAGACTTGGATTTGAGCGAACCGATCAGCACGGCGAACAAAAAGAGCAGCGAGAAGACATAACTTGGGTATGAAAACATCGAAAATAGCAGTAGCGCAATTAGAGCTGCTTTGAGTCCTCGCTGCCCTCGGTGCTCCGAGCGATGGGTAAAGACCGCCCAAAGCAAGGCCAAGAGCAGCAATAGCCCGACGATGCCCTGCTCGATGAGCAAATGCAGAAACTCGTTATAAGGATAGGCTGCGTTGTCGGCCACCGCGACAAAGCGCGAATCGGGATGTGTCTCGAAATATTGTGCCTGATAAAGCATATATTGTTCGTTGAAGGCTCCTACGCCGTGCCCGAAGATGGGTTTGTCGGCGATCATGTCGGCCGAGACCCGCCACACCAAAAGACGCGCATTGGCCGAACCGGGGCGGTGGTTGAAGAGCATCGCCCCGACGGCCACAGCCACTATCACCAGTGCTGCCACAAGCGGAATAGCGATCTTACGATGGTTCTTTGCGAAGTGGACGATCCAAGGCCAAAAGAGAATGAGCGCCCCTCCTGCCGCGGCCACGTAGCTCGCCCGCGAGTCAGCCAGCCAAAGTGCCACGAGCATCGCCAGCGCCGCTGCAAGAGACAGTCTGGCAATCCACTTTCTACCATTAGCGGATTTGATGCTGTTGAATGCCAGCGCCACTGCTGCAACGAAAGCCACCGCCAGAAACCCGCCCAACTGTCCCGGGTTGCCGAAAGTGCCCGTAACGTCGAACATCCGGTGATTGGAGGCTATCCAGCCTATTTGTTGCCCTATGGCCACCACTGCCTGCACCACTCCGGCAACCACCAAAGCGAGCAGAACGATCCGCCGCTGCTCTCCGAGGGCTCGCACCAAGATATAGCCTGCTGCCATCGCCGCCCAACGCCATAAAACCATCGGATCGACAGCGAAGCCCTTGACGAAGGCAATGTTGAGTAGCCCAACAGCAAAGTATGCCACCACCAGCAGGTCGGCGAAGGTGAGGTGAATACAGGTTGTCGGGGTCGCTGCTACCTGACCAAACTCGACCTGTCCCGGCTCCCTGCGGTGCATGGCTAAAACCATCGCCCACACCACCAAGCATACGCAGCAGACGATCAAGGCCCAAAACACACCTTCCTGCCGTGAGAAAACTCCGTGACCGATCCCGCCCACCATTAACGGCAGCGCAATGACCAGCAATCCTAAAACCCAAGATAAAATTCTACTCATCCGACTGAAATAGCTCTTAATATCTTTCTCAAAGATAAACATTTTCGAAAAAAACGACAACCTTTCGAGGGTAAAGTGTTTTGACTTTTAACCAATAGTTCCTATCTTTGCAATGATAATTGAAATGTGGCGCAGAACAGCGCAAGACCGGACGGACAAATTCGGTGACATACTGATTTATAAGTTTTCGACATATTGATTACCACGGAGATGCAAGGAAGCAACGTTCCCTCCCTCTCCGCAATAAGTGTTTATTTTTAGAGAGTTGCAAGTAATAACACCCATTTTTACACCCCGGAAGTGTGGAATGGGTGTTTTTATTTGCCCAAATTGCATATCTGTCGTGAAACAAAAAAGCACTCCTTTTGGAGTGCCCAGTGAGAGAAAAGTATCTATCCGGTGGACGATAGTTATCCAACAGGACTTTTTGGAGTTGCCGTTCGGGGTAGAATAGACCTGTTTTACGATGGGGAGCGGCCCCCTCGCTTTCTAAAGCGACATCGGTCGAATGGTCGAAGATGCGCTCCGAAACCTGCTATTTATCCGGGCGGTAACTTACGAAAGCGAGCCTGTCGCTACCGGGCGCCCATGAGTTGACGTTGATGGTCCCCTGACCGCCGAACAGGGTCGCAAGCAGGCGCGAGGGCCCTCCTTCAGCGGACATAATCCTCAATTCCACGTTTTTGTCGGGCGGATGGGCCCCGGGATCGACGTCGCCTTTGTGAAAGCAGATGAAAACGACCTGTTTGCCGTCGGGGGAAATATGTGGGAACCAACAGTTCAGGTCGTCGTGAAAGGTCATCTGGGCCTGCTCCGTCCCATCGGCCCTCATTCGCCAGATCTGCATAAGGCCGGTGCGCACGGAGTTGAACCATATATATTTGCCGTCGGGCGAATACTCCGGCCCGTCGTCGAGCCCCTCGGCGTCGGTAAGCCGTTTTTCGGCCCCTCCGGCGGCGGGGATGACATACACATCGAAGTTTCCGCCCCGTTCCGCGCAATAGGCGAGGTGTTTCCCGTCGAGGCTCCATCCGTGGAGGTAACTCGGCCCCAAGGGCGTGACGAGCGCCGGAGTGCCGCCTGCCAGGGGCAGCGTGTAAACATGCGATTTGCGGTCTTCCTTTGTAACATTGCTGATGGCGATCTGCTTGCCGTCGAAAGAGATGGCGTGGTCGTTGTTGCAGGCGGTAGCAAAGCCGGTGTCGATCACCTGCGGCTCTCCCGGCTTGTCAGGCGAGATCTTGTAGAGTTTTCCCCCGCTGTTGTAAATCAACCATTTGCCGTTGGGCGTCCAGTTGGGGGCTTCGATGATATAGGGGAACTCCTTGACCACCTTGCGGCTTCCGTCCGCGATATTGATGATCTCCAAAACGCTCGACCCGCTCCTCGGCTGGGCCGATGAGATCGAGAAGATGCAAAGCGTGCAAACGGCGGATAAGATAAAATTTTTCATAGCATGGGTCATTATGGTTGATTACAAATGAGTTATATAGATGCCCTTCCGCCGGCATTTGACGACCGCCGGGAAGCGGTCGCGCCCCGGAACAACTTTAGTGCAAGTTACGAAAAATCTTTGAATACGCTACAAAGCAGGAAAAGATGGACAGGTATCGATATATATTAGAATTTTTCATATATTTGCGCTATAGCCTAATCGCCATCAAACTTCCACTTTGTATTAGATCAGGCTAACAAATTGTTCATTAGGCGAAGTAAAGCCCGTTTAGCGTGGCATTGCTTCGTTGAACAATCGGTTGTGGAAGACCGGATGGCGTGCGACAGTGATGTCCACGCTTTTTTGTGTCTTCCTTGTAATGAGCTGTTTACCGTGGGGTGCAATATTTTTGCCTTAATCGGCGTTTATAAAAATATTCATATATTTGCACTTCGAAAATTTATGGGGGGGATGTTAGCGACAGAAACAGATCCGGTTGTACAGCAGGCGCAACGCCTGAACGCCATCACGCCGCAACTGCTCGAAGCGTTGCGCGGCGGATCACATGGCGCATATCAGGAGATCTACCTGCGACATTGGGGCCCCGTGCGTGACTACCTTGCCACGCTGCTGCGTTCGGAGCATGATGCCGACGAGATCGCGCAGAATGTTTTTATGGCCCTTTGGGAGAAGCGCGGGCAGATCGACCCCGGCAGGAACATCCTGGGATACATCTATAAGATGGCCCATAATAACGCCCTCAAACATATCCGCGACAAACGTCCGGAGGTGAATTATCACGACCTCGCCGAATTGGCGCTCGTAAATGTGGAGCACGCCGACAGCGGCATGCTCGCCCGCGAAAAGGAGCTCCTCGTGCGCGTGGTGATGGAGCGCATGCCCTCCATGCGCCGCAAAGTCTTCGAATTGCACCACTATGCGGGCCTCACCAACGAGCAGATCGCCGACAGGCTCGGCATCAGCCGCAGCAATGTGGCCGCCCACCTGGCCCACGCCCGCAGGGATATGAAAGAGGTCAAAGAACTGCTCGCTATAATGGTCGCCATGCTCCTGGCCGGATAGCATTTTCCATCCGAAAAAATACTAAAAAAATTTCGCGACATAACGTGCTGTGTGGTAGCGCTATGTGCTGAAACCAGGAAAAATTGCCGAATTTTTTTCACTTTTCTTTTTAATCGAAAGGCCCTTTTTGGATAGTATATGTAGACGGGGGTTGTAATTAAACGTTCCGCAAGAAAAATGCGGGCGGGATTTGTAAAAACCACTGACAAGTGGAATTTATATAGATTTATAGATACAGATGAAAGCAATGCCCGCAAACAGTGCTGAGTACATTCTCAGGGAATATTTCGGTGGACGGTTGTCCTCCGGATTGGTGGGGGATGTGCGGCAATGGGTGGGCGAATGTGGCCAGAGGGAAGATGTCGAGGCCGCTTTGCGGAAATTGTGGGACGAGCGGGTGGGATATGACCGCAACCCCTCGCCGGAAGTTTACAGTTCTTTGAATGACACATGTGCGAAACTCGGCATTCCCGGATTGGATATTGCCGGCGGCGGTTCGCCCAGGTTGCAACGGCCGCGCGAGGTGGGCCGGACGCCCGGGCGCAGGATCGTTTTCCGCGCCGCCGCCGTGCTCATCCCGCTGCTTTTGGTCGCCGGAGTGCTCTGGACCGTTCTCGACCGTCCGTATATGAGGCAACCGATGGTAGCCGCGGCGCAAACAGAGGGCGTTGTCGCCGGAACGGAAAAGGTGCAAAAGAACTTTCCGGACGGCACGAAAGTGTGGGTGAACGGCCACAGTCGCATCAGCTACGGGCAGGGATGCGAAAGACACCTCGCCTTGACCGGAGAAGCGTGTTTCTCGGTGGCGCACAACGAGGCGGAGCCTTTCACGCTGCAAACCCTGCGTTTCGATATCACGGTGCTCGGCACGGTGTTCGACGTGCGGGATGTCCCGGGAGAGACCGAGTGCTCGATATCGCTCTACCGCGGCAAGGTCAGGGCCGTGACGGCGGCGGGCGAATATACGCTCGAGGCGGGCGAGCGGCTGGTTTGGGACACGGGCACGGGAGTGCCCCGCGTGGAAAAGATGGACGAAACGGGGCCAGGCTGGATGAGCCGGTCGATATGTTTCGTGCACACGAGGGTGTCGGAGGTTCTGGACTCGCTGATGGAAAGGTATGGCATTCAAGCCGGCATCGATGGCGACACGGACTTTGAAAACGGCATAGTAACGCTGAAACTCAACAGTAACGACAGTTTCGAGACGGCGATGGAGGTACTTTCCCAAATATGCGGAACGTTCACCTACCGGATCGAAGGCGATAAAGTAACGATAACAGGTAAACAAATAGATTGATAATGAAGGGATTTTTTGATAAACGGACATCGAGCGCATGGCGGAAGGTCATACTTTCGGCCGTGGCGCTGTGTTGCGCCGTGCAATTGTCGGCCCAACTGCCGGCGCAGGGGTATAAGGACACGAAGGTCGTCTTCCCTTCGCGGAGCATAGCCATCGAGAGCGCTTTCGATCAGATAGAAACGCAAGTCGCCGGGATAAAGATCTCGGTCAGCCACACCGATTTCGACATCTCGCGCAAAGTGCGCCTCTCCACCACCGACCTTACGATGGACCAGGCGCTCGATGAGTTGCTCACCCCCTCGGGGCGCAGCTACCTCCTCAGCGGCAACCTCGTGATGGTACTGCCGCCCAAAAAGCAAGCTGCCGAAAAACCGGCTACGGAGCCGGTTGCGACTGTAGTCGCAACCAATTCTGATTTACCGGATAATATTCCCGATTCGACCTATTATTCAGACGCACCCACCTATCAACTCATAACGCCTTCATTTGCCCTCGAGGCTCCGAGGACAACACTTCAATCGCGCGCCACTCTGGCAAGTTCGGTGGTGGGCCGCCAGTTCTACCTCCATGCGCCGATGTCGCTGGGGATCAAAACCAACCTGCTCTACGGCGGGCTTGCTCTCGCCCCCAATCTGAGTGTCGAAATAGGTTTAGCGCGCAATAAAACGCTCGATGTGGGCGGCGGCTACAACGGCTGGAACCTCAACGGGAGCCCCGGCGCGGGAGGCAACCGCAAGCTGGCCCACTGGATAGGCCAAGCCGAATACCGCTACTGGCTCTGCGAACGCTTCAACGGCCACTTCTTCGGCGTTCACGCCCTTGGCTCCATGTATAACATATCCGACCACGAGCTGCCCCTGCTCTTCGGCAAGGGTTCGGGCGACCGCCGCTACAAAGGTTACATGATAGGCGCGGGCGTCTCCTATGGCTACGACTTCATGCTCGGCAAACGCTGGAACCTCGAGATGAACATCGGCCTTGGCTACGGTTATATGCGCTACGACCAGTTCGAGTGCGACCACTGCGGCAGCCTTCTCAAGACCAACGTTCAGCGCAACTACTTCGGCCCCACCAAGGGAGGCATTTCGCTGGTCTATCTCATAAAATAAGCTCGGAAATCATGAAAAAGATAAAGATAATATCCCTCTTCGCCGCACTCTCGCTGTCGCTCGGTGTGTCCGGCGCTACGAGCGCCCCCTATCAGGTCGAGATCAAGGATGTGTCGGTGCGCAAGGCCGCCGACAAGGTCCTGGTCGAGTTCAATATCGTGCCGAGGGACTTCCCGCAGAACTACCGCGTTACGGTTGTGCCCATCCTCTTCAACGACAAGAGCCACTCGGTAACCCTGCCGTCTACTACATTGGTCGGCAAGAAAAAAAATATGTCCGATCGCCGCGCCGAGATGGTGCCCGCCCAACGCTATACGGTGGTGGGGCGTAGCGCCAAGCCGGTGATCTATTCGGTGGCCATCCCCTTCGAGACGTGGATGCAGACCGTTTCGCTCTCCGTTTACCAGTTCGGCGAGACGTGTTGCAGCCAGTACCAAAGCGATGAAAAGATAATCGCCTCTGGCAAGGAGCTCTATTATGTTCCCCTCGTGTCGTTCGATCTCGACAAGCTCGACTATAAGTTGACCGATGTGGAGAAATACGCCATGCAGAACCAGCCTATCCCGCCCAAGGCGGTGCGGCGTTCGCTTCTCGGAGTTGGAAACGATGCTTCGAAGGTGGTATTCAAGTCGGGTTCGGAGGTGATCGACGGGGGTTTGGGTGGCAACAACGATGTGCTCGCCGCTTTGGGCGAGGCTTTCGACGAGCTTCTCTCCGATACGACCATCACCCTGACACACATCATGGTCGCTGGTTACGCCTCGCCCGACGGGCCGTTGGACAAGAACATGCGCCTTGCCGGAGCACGTGCCACGGCGATCAAGAATTACCTCCAGGCGCGCATCGGCTATCCTTCGGACTACCTGTTCGAGCTCTACAACGGGGGCGAGAACTGGATGGGGCTGCGCAGAATGGTCGAGCAGTCGGATATGGCCGATAAAGATAATATAATCAATATTATAGATTCCAACAGCGGGGACGCGCGC
>Ga0123354_10007503_pt1 | contig 16429 bp, 13 predicted proteins | sample TergutLab28metaG_2_FD_97872 | JGI IMG/M metagenome (GOLD analysis project Ga0123354, IMG submission 97872) | Labiotermes labralis P4 segment gut microbial communities from Petit-Saut dam, French Guiana - Lab288 P4 | ecosystem: Host-associated > Arthropoda: Insects > Digestive system > Gut ...
ACCTAAGTTTTGTTCGATAACAATCACTTTCTTGTACTTCCGCATGATTTCTTCCGTATTTTTTGGTAGAGGATTGATGTAGCGAAAATGAGTGAATGCAACCTTTTTCCCTTGCTTTTGTATTTTTTCGATGGCTTCGGACAGATGACCATACGTTCCGCCCCATCCTACGACTAAGACGTCGGCGTCAGAATTACCGTAAACTTCCTGCAACGGAATCGAATCGGCTATTTTGTTGATTTTACTTTGCCGGGTATTTACCATTTTATTATGGTTGTCGGGGTCGGTACTTATCACGCTTTTCGAATAGTCTTTTTCCAATCCTCCAATCCGGTGCGTGAAATTTTCCGTTCCGGGAATCGCCCAATAGCGGACATCGTTTTCCGGATTACGCAGATAAGGCGTCCATCCTTCTTTCATTTCCGGATTTACGTAAGGCGGCTTAATTTCCGGATAGTCTTTCAAATCGGGAATTCGCCAGGCGGAAGAGCCATTTGCGATATAACCGTCGGTCAATAAAATAACCGGAGTTAAATGTTCCAATGCAATTTTAGCAGCCCAATAAGCGGAGTCGAAGCAATCGGTAGGCGAAAAAGCAGCCATTACCACCGCGGGGCTTTCGCCGTTTCTTCCGTACAGCGCCTGATACAAATCGGTCTGTTCGCTTTTGGTCGGCATACCGGTTGAAGGTCCTGCCCGTTGAACGTCAACAACAACTAACGGCAATTCGGAGATAACCGCCAAACCGATAGCTTCGCTTTTCAAAGCCAAGCCGGGACCGGAAGTGCTTGTTGCCGCTAAACATCCAGCGAAAGAAGCTCCGATGGCCGTGCATATACCGGCGATTTCGTCTTCTGTTTGCATTACTTTTACGCCCAGCGCTTTATGAAGGGCTAACTCCTGCATGATATCGGTTGCGGGAGTAATCGGATAAGAACCTAAAAACAAGTGCAGACCTGCTTTTTCGGCGGCTGCAATCAATCCGTAAGCCGTTGCCCGGTTTCCGTTTACGTCGGTATAAAATCCTTTTTGATGTGCAATGGTTTCAACACGGTAAGTAGAAACCGAAGCCTGAATATTATGTCCGTAATTGTATCCTGCTTGCAATACCAACAAATTGGCTTGCAATACATCAAGTTTCTTTTTGAATTTTTTTGTTAAAAGTCGTTCAACAATTTGTAAAGGTTTATTAAATAGCCAGCATACCAATCCTAACGCAAAAATGTTCCGGCTCCTAAGGGCCTGCTTGATATCGGCAATTCCATCCAAAGCATCTTTACACATTTGCGTGATTGCTGCGGAAACAACCTGAACCGAGTTTAGTCCTAACTCTTTAAATGGATCGCCGGTTGTGAATAAAGCCCGTTCCAAATCAGCGGCTTGAAATGAATCCATATCTATAATTACTACTGAATCCGGCCGGAGAAATTGTGCATTGACTTTCAGCGCTGCCGGATTCATAGCAATCAATACATCCGCCTTATCGCCGGGTGTATATATTTTTTTTGCGCCTAATTGCATTTGAAATCCCGATACTCCGCTTAGCGTGCCGTGCGGAGCGCGTATCTCAGCGGGAAAATCAGGAAAAGTAATGATATCATTGCCCGACTCCGCAGAAAGATTAGAGAAAAAAGAGCCTACCAACTGCATCCCGTCGCCGGAATCACCGGAAAACCGGACAACAATGCTCTCCATTTCCTTTACTCTTGTTTCATTTTCCATAAATTATTTGTTTTTTTAATTTGCAAAGGTAAAAATTTTCCATATAATAATAATACAGCAAAACTTTTTATTTTCATTAATCATTTTGTTTTTTTATCTCAACTAACAACTCCTCAACCCATTGATTCATATCATGCTTTGTAGAGCAGTGGCGAACATCAAAAATAAACTTCGCCCGGTTGTAAAAGGGTTCTCTTTTTCTCAAACTTGTTTCTATAAAATCGCTCAACTCGTCTGCTTTTTTCCCTTTGACCAAAGGGCGCTTTTGCATATCGGCGGCTAACCTGTTGAATAACTCGTTAACGCTTGCTCTCAAATAAATCGTGATTCCTGTTTGATTCATCAAACCCATATTATCGAAAAAGCAAGGTAAACCGCCGCCCGTCGAAATAACAACATTTTCAAAACTGCTGATTTCTTGTAACGCACGATGTTCGATTTTCCGGAATTCCGCTTCTCCTTTTTCTTCAAAAATAGCGGCAATGGTTTTGTGATAGCGGTTTTCAATAAACTCATCAACATCAATAAACGACAGATATAACGCTTTTGCCAGTAATTTACCAACGGTAGTTTTACCGGTTCCCATATATCCGACTAAATAAAGATTCATTTTTTCATTCACTTCCCTATATACTCAAAATCCTTTCTGAACTTCCATATTGGTATTAATCATATACCGGATGGAATCTTCTTTTAACAGCTCCGAAGCAATACTTTTTGATAAATCCTGTTCGGGAAACGTAATACCCGCCATATCAAGAAAAGAATAAAAAATATAATCGGAGGTCAACCGTTTGTCTTTATTTCGTATCATATTTTCTTCCTTTCCGGGATATACCCGATTATACTCGTCGGAAGTCCATACAAAAAACGGCACATGTAAATCATATTCGGTAAATTTACTGCCTCCATGGAAAACAATATTTTCCGGTGTATCGAACAAATTTTCCCCGTGGTCTGCAATATAAGCCAAAGCGCTGACAGCATTCAGACTATCTAATTTATGGATGGTTGTCGCCAGAAAAAAATCGGTATAAAGAATTGAATTATCGTAAGCATTAATAAACATTTGTTTATTTTTGACTGAAATCATATTGTAATCAAACGCCCCTCTCAAACTTGGCTTAAATACTTCATAAGAAATCGGATATCTAAAATTATACCGGAAGTGGCTACCTAAGGTGTGAAGAACGATTAAGACTTTTTTATCTCCTTTTTCCAATATTTCCGAAAAGAATTTCCACAATTTCTCGTCGTAGTTAGTATCAGATTCAAAGTCAATCGGCATAAAAAATTCATCATCCGTATCTTTCGATATTCTTCGAATAAAACTGTTACTTGCGCTTTGGTTAGCAATCCAATAGGTTTTGAAGCCGGCTTCCTTGAATGCATCCACAAACGATTTTTCGACAAAAGCCCGCTTGTAGTCCTTTGCCGAAGCGCGTGTTAAAATAATAGGCAAACTGGAAGATGTGATATTGGCTTCGGAAAACAAATCGGAATAGGAAATCAAATTCTTCGTTTTCGACAGTAAAGGAGATGTTTCACGCTGATAGCCATTGATCGAATAGCTGCTGTAACGTCCGGTTTCTCCGATAACAAACACATAAACTTCCCGCTCGTCGACCGGATCATTCTTTTGTGCATGAAAATAGAAGCGTTGTATTTTTTCCCTCCCGTTTCTTATATCCCTTTTAATAGTATAAACCTTATACATGGTGGTAATGAAACCGTAAGGGTAAGGAGTAATGCTATACGATTTTATAAAAAAATATTCATTGGCTAATGTGAATATTTTCTTATCAAATTTATTATATTTAAAATGATGCAAGTTAACAGAAACAAATGTATATCCCGATAATACGACAAATGCAAAGGCGCATAGAAAATACAACCTGACCTTCATGGAACGAAACAGAAACACGTTTTCGATTTTCTTGATTGCGATGAAAAAGTAGAAAAAGCAGTAAACCAACAGGCAAAGAAGAGGTATTATAAGAGAAGAAAGCAGTTCGGTCGATTCGTTCCAATCGGTATCAACAATTGAAAGTAAAAAAGCGGTGGTGACCGGCATCCGGTTTAAAAAGATATGAGCGATTTCAAGCGGCGCTAAGATAACGAAAATTCCCTGGAAAAGGAAAAAAGTCCGCATTTTTAAGACTAACGCCGGAGTCAGGAAAAGGAAAATAGAAATTATCAAATAAAAAGCAGGCTTCAAAAAAAATGCTTTAGCGAAGTCATTTCCGTAAAAAACAAAGAAAATATTGGGCAGTAGAACAATAATGGATAAAAATAGAGACCACAGTATCGTTTTTTTGCTTATAGATCGGATTTCTTTATTATTTTTGCTCATCAGATTCGGATTGAGAGTCATTCGAACTGCGAAAATAAGTATATTTATTCATTTATAGAGCATCTTTAACGGATTATTTCAAAAAATTGATAAAATAGATTAAAATAGACAATGAACGCAAAGAAATGGTATGTCGTATGGAAAGGATTAGAGCCGGGTATCTACACGACCTGGCCGGAATGCAAGCAGCAAATCGACGGGTTTGAAGGCGCCCGTTATAAATCGTTTGAAACGCAAGAACACGCTGTTGAAGCCTATCGCTCCGACCCTAAGAATTATATTGGAAACAAAAAACCATCAAATGCAAACAACCATTCCTCCATCATTTTACAGAGTTTAGCCGTTGACGCCGCCTGTTCGGGTAATCCAGGAAAAATGGAATACAGGGGCGTTTATACCGAAACCGGAAAAGAAATTTTCCATATTGGACCTTTTGAGGAAGCAACTAATAATATCGGCGAATTTTTAGCGCTTGTTCATGGCTTGGCCTTATTAAAAAAACAAAAGTCGAATATTCCGGTTTACTCCGATAGTGTCAATGCCATCCAATGGGTAAAAAATAAAAAGTGTAAAACTAAATTGACCGTTTGCCAAACAAACGAACATATATTCGATTTGATTAGACGGGCGGAAAAATGGCTGAACGAGAATAGTTATCCCAATTCAATCCTAAAATGGGACACTCCGGCATGGGGCGAAATTCCGGCTGATTTCGGAAGGAAATAAAACCGCTACTAATTGATTACAGTATAAATTCCATTTCCGTTATCAACCACTCGATACGATTTTAAATAATACTTAGTGCCTGACTTGGGAGCGCCGGTTCCGGTTGCAATCGTAAAAACAGCGCCGCACTTCGGGCAAGTAGCGGTACCTCCCGATTTATCCGGAACAACCCGAACGTTGGATTGCACCTCTACCGGACAAGCCAAATCAAAGGCATAAAGATTGACCGGATTTCCATCCATACTAAATCCGTTTACCACTAAAATACCGCCGAACCCCAAACGGTCTTTGGCTAACCGTGGCTCGGTAAAAACTTTATAAGCTAAATTGGCATTTAACCCTGAATCTCCTCCTACCAAACTTAATTCCAAATTGACCGGAAAATCCGGAATGGAAGTATAATCTTCTTTATTGCAAGAAAAAGAGATACTTATCAATAGAAGAAGAAATAATAATCGTTTCATACTAAGCTGTATTATATCCTATTCAGGAACAAAATTACAAAAAATTTATGAATTATGAAACAGGAAACAGGAATTAGGAAGTTCAACAACATTTTCAAATTTCCAAATTATATATTACTTTCGTACATGCGAAAGATTATCCATATCGATATGGACGCCTTCTATGCTTCCGTCGAACAGCGGGATAATGAAGCGTTACGAGGCAAACCGGTAGCTGTCGGCTTTCCTGAAGCAAGAGGCGTTGTTGCTACGGCAAGCTATGAAGCGCGTAAATTCGGCATTCATTCGGCAATGCCTTCCTTAACAGCCAAAAACAAGTGCCCCGGACTGATTTTTGTTCCGCCTCGCTTTGATGTGTATCATGCCGTTTCCGAACAAATCAGAGCGATTTTCTTGGAATTCACGGATTTAGTCGAACCGCTCTCGTTAGATGAAGCATTCTTGGACGTTACCGTCAATCACAAGGATAACCCGTCTGCAAGTTTGATAGCCAAAGAAATACAACGGAAAATCCATGAAACGACCGGATTAACTGCTTCTGCCGGCGTATCCGTCAATAAGTTTCTTGCAAAAATCGCCTCCGATTATAAGAAGCCGAATGGCTTTTATGTTATCCTGCCGGAAGAAGCCGAACCATTTGTCGAACGCCTGCCTATCGGACAATTCTTCGGCGTTGGAAAAGTAACCGTACAGAAAATGTATGAAAATCTTATTTTTACCGGATACGATCTGAAACAACGTTCGGAAGCGGAGCTTGTCCGGTTGTTCGGGAAAATGGGACACAGTCTTTACCTTAATGCACGCGGCATCGACCAGCGCGAAGTAGAACCGGCCCGTATCACAAAATCCATTAGCTCGGAGACCACTTTTTTGCAAGACAAAAGCGACCGCAACTTGCTGTCCGTAGAATTGTATCATCTGGCAAAAGAAGTAACGGAGCGGATGAAAGAAGAAAATTTCTACGGCAGAACATTTACGATTAAAGTGAAATACGCCGATTTCCAACAGATGACTCGAAGTAAAACATTACCGCAAAAGATGACCGATTTTCAACAATTTTGGCCGATTGTTCGGGCGGTGATGAAGCAAATCGATTTAGTGAAACCTGTTCGTTTGTTAGGTTTTGGAATTAGCCATGCCGGCGAAGATACGCCGGCGAAAGATACGCAGTTGGAGTTGGGGCTGTTTTGAAAGACACTGTAATCAAACGGTAGTCGGCTCAATATTTTAGCCGTTGATAGCCTGATCGCTCTCCCATAATTTCCCAATACTTTTTCATCGATCATTTTCGGATAATAACCTGTTCTAATAAATTTATCATAATGTCAACATTGCATTACTAATTGGGGAGACGTTGAAGAGGCGTTGAAGAGACGTTAAAGAGACGTTAAAGAGACGTTAAAGAACAGAAATACAAAAAGAAAGGAATTTAATGTAAATATATTGCAAATTGAATACATTTGCAGTGTTTCTACATCTTTATGTTATTTTTTTTTGTTTGAGTTTTGGTAATCGCCTGCTTTTAAAAAGAAGCTATGGTAATATTAATTAATTTAATTTACAATATTATGATTTATGGGTATATTCGGGTAAGTACAGACAGACAAACAGTCGAAAATCAACGATATGAAATCAGTCAATTCTGTGAAAAGAATCTTTTAATCGTGAATAAATGGATTGAAGAAGTCATATCCGGCACAAAAAAAGTAGAAGAGCGGAAATTAGGCAAACTCATCAAGAAAATGAAAAAGAATGATATTCTAATCTGTTCGGAACTTTCGCGCTTGGGTAGGAATTTGTTAATGATTATGAGCATTCTCAATGAATGTATGAATCGCAATATCCAGGTTTGGACTATTAAGGACAACTATCGCTTAGGCAATGACATCAGCTCTAAAGTTCTTGCTTTTGCATTTGGACTTTCGTCCGAAATAGAACGCAACTTAATATCTCAACGTACAAAAGAAGCGCTTGCCCGCAAACGGGCGGAAGGCACAATATTGGGTCGCCCGAAAGGCAGCAAATCTAAAAAGAAAAAACTTTCCGGCAAAGAATCCCAAATCAATATAATGCTTGCTAAACGTTTTTCCAAAAGCGCTATTGCCCGTTTTTTAGGAGTACATCGACTTACGGTAAATGAGTTTCTGAAAACCATGAAAAGTTAAATAAATTGCTTTTTTTTAATATTATTTGCACAATTTAATAAAATAACATATCTTTGCATTTCCATTAATTATTTAAAATGGTAAAAAGTTTAGTTTTTTAACATATGACGGTTTTAACCGGTCGTATAATTAATATAAAAAACAAGTAAATTTAAGTATAATTAAAAAAAGAAGTTTATGAAGAGACTGACTTTATTGTTTACATGCTTTTTGATAAGCATGGGGTTGGCAATCGCTCAAAACAAGCAGGCATCCGGAACGGTTTTCGATGAAAACGGCGAACCGATTGCCGGAGCTTCAGTGGTAGTAAAAGGAGCGACAGCTATTGGTACGGCTACGGGTATAGACGGGAAATTTTCATTGTCTGTTCCTGAGTCGGCAAGCAAACTAATTGTTAAATACATCGGCTATGCTGACGTAGAAGTGGCTGCAACGGCGGATGTACAGGTAAAGCTTGTGCCGGATACGAAAGCTTTAGGCGAAGTAGTAGTAACCGCTTTAGGTATCACCCGTCCAGACCGGGCATTGGGTTATGGCGCAACAGCCGTTAAAGGCAATGACATAGCTAAACAACGTAATACCAACGCTATGAGTTCACTTGCAGGTAAAGTAGCGGGGTTGCAAATACAAGCGACCTCTACTGATCCGGGAACAGCATACTCGGTGATTATTAGAGGATTCAGTTCAATTAACGGAAATAATCAACCCTTGTATGTTGTTGATGGCGTACCTCTCCAAAATACTACTGCGCAATCACAAAACCATACGGTTGCTTTTTCGGGCATCGGCAATGTATCACCCGATGATATTGAATCGGCAACTATTTTGAAAGGCGCAGCGGCAACTGCTTTGTATGGCAACAGGGCAGCGAACGGGGTAATCATGATAACTACGAAAAAAGGTTCAAAAGGTGAATATCGAAACTTCACATTAGAATACAACGGAGGCGTACAGGCGCGTCAAGTTTCTTATCTTCCCACGTTTCAAAACGAATTCGGACAAGGTTGGAACGGACAGCAAACCTTTATCGAAAATGGCTCCTGGGGTCCCCGCTTGGATGGCTCCATGCAAGTATATGGACCTGTTTGGAACAACCAGCAGCTTCTGCATAAATACGAAGCGCTTCCAAACAATGTGCAAGACTTTTTCGAAACCGGAATGTCGTATAATAACAGCATTGCGATCAGCGGCGTTTCAAACGACAACAAAATGGATTATTACCTGTCTTATTCCAACAATTCCGACAATGGTATAATCCCGACCAAAGCCGATCTTTATACACGCAACACCTTGGCTTTTAGAGGCAGTATCAAAGCGACCAATTGGCTGAAAATATCTTCCAGCTTGAATCTTGCAAATTATAGCTCGAATATTCCGGGTGGTTATCAAGGGACTTCTATTATTGATGGACTCTTTGAATTGCCCCGCGATGTTTCGTTGGTCGATAAAAAAGATTTAAGCAGTGCGTTCAATACGCCGGAAGCTTATTTCACCCCCTACGGAATCACAAATCCCTACTGGGCGATAGCTAATAATTATAACCATACGGATGGTAAGCAAATATACGGTAAAATACAAGCCGATGTTAATCCCATAAAAGATGTGACTTTAACCTACCGCTACGGATTTGATTATGGCGATTTCGACAGAAAAATAAACAATCCGATGATTAACTTAGACGACGCGTTGATTGACAATAACTACGGATATGCTCCTTCCAACATGAACCAGGCAGGTTATGTATATACGAATTATTACCGTTCTTACGAAACCAATCAGGATTTTATTGCGAATTATATGCATGATTTCAATAAGTTTTCTATTAATGCCTTTGCAGGATTAAACGTGAATGAAAGATATTCCACGCAAATGCTTGGGCAGGCAAATGGTTTGTCTTTCAATGGTTTTTGGGACTTGAGCAATGGATCGACTTGGGCGACCTTACAGGAAGTTCAATCCAAACGCCGGTTGGTCGGTGTATTCGGAGACGTAACATTTGGATATGATAACATGTTGTATTTGGATTTGACTGCCAGAAACGACTGGTCGTCCACGCTTCCTATCAATAACAACAGCTTCTTCTATCCCGGAGCTACGCTCAGCTGGGTATTCACCCAACTGATACCTTCCAATAAAGTGTTGTCTTTTGGAAAACTGCGTTTAGCTTATGGTCAAACGGGAAACGACGCCGGCACCTATCAGACATATCCAAACTTTGTGTCGGCTTATGCGGATGGATATTACGGAGGAAGTATCGTTAAATTCCCGATGAATAGCACCAATGCGTTTTTAGCTTCGACTACTGCAGGTAGCAATGTACTGCAACCGGAAATTACTACGGAAAAAGAAGGCGGTTTGAATTTGCAATTCTTCAACGGACGAATTGGAATCGACGCCGCATTTTACGATCGTACTACCGATAAGCAAATATTTACATTACCTGTAGACCCCATGACCGGTTACTCCAGCGCGGTAGTCAACTTCGGGAAAGTGAATAATAAAGGCGTCGAATTATTATTGACGACAACCCCTGTTAAATTGAAAAATTTCAGATGGGATTTGTCTTTCAATTTTGCAAAAAACAACAATAAAGTAGTCTCCATGCCTGCATCTTTGGCAGATTCGAATGGGAACACCAGAGTAACCATTTACAATTTTTCGGCAGGAAATGATGCGGTATATATGTATGCCGAAGTGGGCAAGCCGATGGGCGAATTCTATACTTATCTTCCTCAATACGTACAAGATAAATCAAGTCCATACTACGGTAAATTGATGGTAGACACCAACGGCCAGCCGGTTTTGACTAAAGAGGTACAAGATACCGGTTTCAATATGAATTCAAAATGGATAGGCGGCGCTACCACTTCCTTTTCTGCTTACGGCGTGACGTTGAGCGCCAGCTTGGACGTTCACTACGGCGGCTACATGTTTTCACGGACAAAAAACATCATGCAATTTTGTGGTAACGCAGCTGTTACGACTTACAATGATCGTAATCCGTTTATCATTCCTAATTCCGCCATGATTACAGGTTACGGCACCAACCCAGTCGACTTAAGCCAATACCCCAATGCATGGGGAGACAACCTGACGCCAATCAAACTTTCGGACAGTTCCTATCAAAAATACTTTGATTCTTACGGCTGGGGAAATGGCGGCGAATCTTATTTGATAGACCGCAGTTATGCTAAAATACGTAATATTTCCCTCACGTGGGAGTTACCGAAGAAATGGATGAGATCCATTCAGTTCAGCAATATCGCCGTCACTGCATTTGTCAACAACGCTTTTATTTGGACGGCAAAAGGCAATTTATATATTGATCCGGAAGGGTCAACGGTAGGTAACGATTTATCCGGTCAATTCGGTGAATTGTACCTAAATCCGTCATGCCGGATTTATGGATTCAATCTTAATGTTAAATTTTAAACAAGAAAGAAAATGAAAAAGTTAATATTAATTGGTCTAATCGCTTTCAGCTTTGCTTCTTGCAACAGTTTTTTAGACATCAATAGAAATCCGAATTCTCCATCTGCAGACAATTTAACGCCTTCCCTCATCTTTCCGGGAGCTGAAATGGCTTTGGCCGATCACTATGGCGATTATGCACGTATTGTAGGCGGCTATTTTGCGCAACAGTATTCGCAAAATTTCGGTACGAGTAATTATCTGGATTATTCACAATGGACAATGTCGGCAACACGTTCCGGCACATTTTATTCTCAATTGAGTACCCTTTGTTTGGGAAACTTGGAAACGATACGCAATATGGCTTCCAAATCCGAAGATTGGGGAACGTATCTGGCTGCAACTACCTTGCGTGCATTTACCTTTCAAGTGTTAGCGGATGCTTATGGAGAAATACCCTATACAGAAGCGTTGGATATCAACAACCTCAGTCCGCACTATGATGATGGACAAGTGGTTTATGACGGTATATTGAAAGAATTGGACGACGCTTTATCCAAAGTATCCTCTTCCGATTTAGTATGCACGAATTTCTTATTCGGAAACTCTTCTGCAACGAATTGGATCCAGTTAGCCAATGCTTTGAAATTAAAAATTCTGATGCGTATGAGCGCTGCAGAGGACGTAAAAAGCCAATTGAGCGCATTAATTGCAGAAGGTAATTTTCCCACCAAAGATGTGGCGTGGTCCGGTATTTGGGCGGATGCCTCCGGAAAAGCGAACCCATTCTATTTGGAAGAATTTGCTACTTATTTCGGAAGCACCCAAGTGAATGTGGTGGCCAATTTAGCGCTTTATCAAACCATGGTGAGCTGTGAGGATGCACGTCTACAGGCGATGTTTTCTCCCAATGCCAGTGGAAACTATACCGGATCGGTTTCCGGCACTAATTTTTCCACATCGAAAACATATACCGCCGCTTACTGGTGCCGCCCGCTTATCAAATACAATACGCCGGTGTATCTAATCACGGTATCGGAAATAGAATTTTTCTTAGCGGAATATTATGCACAATATGGCGGCGGCGATGCGGCATCTCATTATAAAGCCGCTGTAGAAGCTTCTTTTAATACGCTCGGCGTAAGTGGAGCGGAAAGTGTATTGGCTGCTTATCCATGGGACAATACAAATTATAAGCGAGTAATTGGTATCCAGAAATGGGTTGCTTTAGGAGGAATTAATAACTATGAAGCATGGTGCGAATTGCGCCGCTTGAAATATCCGGCATTCGGTCAGGTTTTAGGATCGGATATATATAATGTCGGTACGGATGTATTCACGCCGAGTCTTTATGAACCCGGCACTCTCTATATGCCTATTATGTGTAATACTGAATTAGGCAATAACACGGTGTTGCAGCGTTTCCCGTATCCCCAAGTTTCCACAACTCGTAATTCCAATAGACCGGCTACGAAATTGGATAATACACCTGTATTTTGGGCGAAATAAATCTTTCATTAATAAAATAGAAAATTTATGAAAAATATTTTTAGAACAATCGTATTTTTACTGGCAACAGTGCTGGTTACCAGTTGTCAAGATATTACGACAAAAGGAGTTACAAGAATAACATATTATTGTACTTTAGCTCTTAAGGGTAACCCTGTTGAGTTTGTAGCGTTGGGAGGTACCTATAACGATCCGGGATGGACGGCGGAAAACAATGGAACGGATGTTTCAGATCAAGTAACAATAGCAGGATCTGTAAATGCGAATGCCGCCGGTCTTTACACTTTGACTTATTCGATTCTCAATTCGGATGGATTTGCTAAAACAGCTTCACGGCAAGTTGTTGTATACGACACGACACCTTCGGGAATTGGTTCCGGCTTTTATGATGTATCCCCCAACAGTAACCGTAACGGAACTACTATTTATGGCGGCGCTTTTACCATTCTGATCTATCAAATATCTCCGGGCAAGTTCTATGTTTCCGATTTATTCGGAGGATATTATGAACAACGTGCGGGATATGGCAGCAATTATGCAATGGTGGGCCATATTTCGTTGGCAGCCGATAACACAATCACATTGCTGGATAGTCACGTAGCCGGCTGGGGTGATAGTCTTGACGGGATGACAGGTGGATCGTGCGATCCGGATACAAATACTGTTCAATGGACTGCTTCTTATGCAGGAGCTTATAATTTTAATGTTACAGCGACACTACAATAATTAAAATATTCGTATGAAAAAAATATTATTTTTAATAATGACAGTAGGTGTCTTTATGACTTCCTGCGAAAAAGAGAAAGCCGGCGGTACGTCAACCCAAAAAATTGCAGGAGAATGGTCGGTAACCATGGATGCAGTTAAAGCTGACGGTTCGGTATTGTATGAAGATATTTTCGGCATAGGACATTTCAATATACTTACTTACAACACAGAAAAGAATGTTCCTACCGAAATGTGGGTGGATGATGAAGACAATTCGTGGGGTTTTAAGGCAATTGTAAATTTGGATTACAATGCAGCGACATTCACCACACAAGATTATGTGGAAAATTTTGGCTCTGACGCTGAATCAACACCAGGTGCAAAAGTGAAAATAATCGACGGCAAAGTGCTGTATGGAGCTGCAATAACGCCCAGCGGAATGCCTGCCGACAGTATTATTTTCTATGTTTCATTTGATGACGACGACTATCCTGCCGCATACGGTTACGAAAATTATAAAATTTCCGGCTACCGGTATACGGGATTTGCCAACGACGATCAGTAAACCGCAAGGTTGAATGAATAAAAGAAAAATCGCATGAATGGAGAAAACGTTCATGCGATTTTTTTGTATTTCGGAACCAAGAGCGAAAAACTCGAACCCATTCTTCGCATATATTTATTATCAATACTTTAACGTTACGGAGGTTGTCTCTAAAGTCAAGATTTTTTACCACAAAGGACACAAAGAATTTTCACAAGGAACACAAATATATGATTATTAAGTTTTTATTATTAGTGGACTTTGTAAGTTCTTAGTGTTCTTAGTGGTTAAAAAGACTTTTGAGACAGCCTCTTTGCATAATGATAAATTATCAAAGCTGAAATAACATTGCAAAATTATTTTTGTATTAAAATTCCTGAGTCATCGTCAGTATTATTTAATTTTTTCTTTGATAATCTCAATTGTTTTCCAAATGTGAGATTATATACAAATTGGACATATACCATATTAGCATTATTAATTATTTTTTCTGTAGTAAATCTTGATATTAATGCTGATTTAGAAGTTTCTGTAGATTTTTCCCATGCTTCATAAAATGGATATCGCAATCCAACTAAGGCAGTCATTTGAGGCATTGGCTTATATGATATTTCAATATAAGCCATACTGGGTAAATAATTTAACAGTTGACCATCTAAAGTTTTGATTTTTGATTGGTAAAAAAAATTCATATTCCATTTCTTATAATTCATTATCATGGAAGGAATTAATCCATAATTATTGTTAAACCATTTTTTACCATTATATCCAGCTTCATCTCTAAACCATTCTCCATATATTCTGAGTCTTAACCATTTTGTTTTGAATGGAAACCATTGAGCAAAAGCAGACAAATTGTATCTTTTTGAATAATAAAGATTTTCAAATGTTTGAAGAAGATAGTCCTGTTGATTTACAAAAAACGGCAGTATTGGATTTTTTGAATAGCTAAATGATACTTCAGGCATAATTAATACATAATCGTTATTAAAATTGTATGACAATAGTAAAGAATGTGTAATAAATGGTTTTAGATTAGGATTACCACAAAATGCGATGTTTACATCTTGCATGACAGGATTATTACTTAATTCACTTATAGATGGATTTGTAGAATTAATCTGATAATTAAAAGACAATTCAGAGTTTTGATTTTTTTGATAACCAATGTTTAATGATGGACGAAAGTATAAATTTGAGTATTTTTTTTCTAATTCATAACTGTTGAAATAATTATAATTTACTCCTCCACTTAACACATAAGTGATTTTTTCTAATCTTCCTGTTAATTCAGAATAAGCATAAAGTTCATTAAGATTTGATGATAAATTCTCATCTATCGTTGCAGTAAGTTTCTGTTTTGAACGAGATAAACTGTTTCTTACTCCAAATGTAAGTTTGTTTATACCCAATGAATAGGTATAAACTGCATCTGAGATTATTGAATACTTGTTACTACTCACTTTAGTATTACTATAAAAAATGGTATCGGTTGGCTCATTATTGTATTCATGATATTGATTATTCATTTTTGAATCATAATATGAACCAACAACATTAATAGTAATGTCTTGATTTTTACTAAACATTTTATTAATATATAAATCAATTGCCGGTTTAGTATATTTATTTTTATCAAAACCATCTGCAATGTAATCATTCAAGATTGGCTCTTGTTGTGTGATTTCTTGTTGGTTACTTCGATCTTGGTCGAATTCATTCAGTGAAAGGTTCGCACTTAACGTATAATTGTTTTCTTTCATACAAATAAAATATAGTTCAAACTGATGAGTCTGATATTTATAAGGACTGCTCAATCCTATTTTATTTTCTTCATAATCTGAATTTTGAAAAGAATACGCTAATGTTTCATTTAATACTCGTTTGTTATATTGTCTATAATTAAGATTATATTTAAAACCAATTTGTGTATTATCATGATTATAATTTATGTTGGCTAAATCATTTCCAAAGCCGGTAGTTACTGCGTTTTGGAAATTTACTGCTACTGTTCCTCCATTATTTCTTTTTTTAGTTATCACATTTACAACAGCTCCTAATCCTAAATTTGCATAACGGGCTGGCGGATTTTCAAAATATTCTATTTTTAGAATATCTTTTGGGACAATAACTGCCAAGTCTGATTCTGAAGAATTAATACCATTGATTAATATTTTTACATGTTCTCCCATTACTGTAGAGAGATTATTATCTGCTCCTTCAATTATTTTAGGTATTATTTTTCTTACTGCATCCAAAGCACTAATAAATGAATTTCGGTCTATTTCAGATAAGCGATATACTGTTCTATCTGAGAAATTTTCTATCATTTTTCCTGTTATTAAAACATCTCCAAGTGTTATAGTCGATTCCAACAAAATGATATTACCTAAATTAATATCTTCATTAATAATTATTTCTTTTATATATGGTTCAAATCCTAAACAACTTATTTTGATTTGGCATACATTTTTAGTATTAATATCTTTTATTTCAAAAAATCCGTCTTTATCACTTAAAGCGTTTCCAATATCTATTGAATCAGATAATTCAATTGTAGTAAACCCAATAGGCTGATTTTTATTATCTATTACACGTCCTTTAATCGAATGTGATTGAGCACAGACAATAATTGGAACAAGTAAGAATAATGAAATTTTACATATATTAATTGTCTTTTTTAACATAAATTTGTATATATAAATAGGGTCTGCTGTTAAATTCAAATATCATGCAACTACCGTAAGTAAGCACGGCATCGGGTACCCCGACAAACTCCAATATTCACTTTTTACTTTCGTTATCCTCTGCTGACAAAATGCTGGTA
>Ga0123354_10007504_pt1 | contig 16428 bp, 8 predicted proteins | sample TergutLab28metaG_2_FD_97872 | JGI IMG/M metagenome (GOLD analysis project Ga0123354, IMG submission 97872) | Labiotermes labralis P4 segment gut microbial communities from Petit-Saut dam, French Guiana - Lab288 P4 | ecosystem: Host-associated > Arthropoda: Insects > Digestive system > Gut ...
AATAAATGTCATAATTTGAGTTTAATATTATTTACGCATCGGCTCAGTTCACGGAACCCCCGCCCCCCCCCCCCCCACCCCCCAACTATATGCAATATACCGACGAGTTTTTTTTTTTAGAATTTCGCAGCGGTAAAATTACGGTCTCCGATCTTCTGAGATGTGAAGCCGCATCACAGAATCATTGGTGTCCGACGTTTCGATACAACAAAGTGACTTTATCTTCAAGAGTCGAAATGTCCACGTCATTCAACACAAAAGATGAGACAGACCACTAAGGTGACGCACGCACACATCTTAGAAGAAACAAACCTCAGATCTCTTTTATATACATGAATAATTGTCAGCATTCGAGTCAACTTTCCTTCATCCTCTGTATGGGTGTAAAATTGGGCTGTAGTGTTCTAGATAGAGAGATGAGGATATACAGAGAGAGAGAGACAGAAATAAAGAAGGTGTTAGGGCAGGACTGAAGGGGGAGGAAAAGAAAATGGAGGAATGAAAGCCATTTCGTGTTTGAGACTGGAAGTGTCCGATTCGGTCAAGATGTCAGAGAAGGCTTTTAAAACACACTTACACTTCACTTTAGTCCTACTCCAGTATGCCATCATCTCTTCAACAGTTCCCCCTCTGCCGCGCTATATGTAGTAGGGGAGAGAGATAGAAGCATGTAGAGGATTCACACTTTGCTGCTGGTTGAAGAAAACTCTCTCGTGTATTTGAGTAAAAAGCTACCGGGAAAGAAGAAAGGGAAACCTGGGTGGAGTAGGTGGGAAGTGTTCTTCCACCTCTTTCAATATAATATGATGGGGTTTCCTGTTTTTATTCCTGCCCAGAATATGGAAGTTGACCTGAGATGACCATCAGAGTGTTGAAAGAAACAACGGAATTTAGGTGTCACTTGAAAATTGAAACTGCGACAGCTGTCGGTTCTTAACACTGTCATATAAGTGAAATGGAAGTGTTGCGTCTTCAAACATTTGCACTTGCAGCAGCTCCACTGCCGGCACAATGCGCATGCTACAAATTAAACCCGTCACTTCTAAGAACTGCACATATCGAAATAGTCTATGTTCTCTTCTGCACCAAACACTGCCGCCTCAAAGAAAACGTAGGATCTCCTGAAATTACTTTATACCTAAATTTCCTACCTCCCCTTTCCTAAAGAGAGTATAACCCGTTTATAAAGACATGGCTTTATGCGACACTTGGCCTATAACGACTGCGATGCCAATTGATTCCTCACTGTTAGCCATAACATGATACTACTCGGCTACGACACAAAATATTCAGTCCCTTTCATGACGTTATAACCGAGTTCGACTGTATACAGGCATGCCTTCTTTAGGAATAGTTTTATTGCACCTTACAAATACAATTTTCGAGTCCAATATTTGTGTCATTAGCAATGATTATTCTGCTCTTCCCCTGCAGCCTTCAAAAACGATTCACATGCACACAGCTTGCTGCGTGTTCTGTGCCTTGCAGTGTGTTTCCTGTAGATGGTGCGTTTTGTAGTGTTTCTGGTGAAGCTCAACCACTGCTTCAAGGCAGATGTGCGAGAAAACTATTAAGGGTTTAGACCAGCGTTTCGCAGACTTTTTGTTCGCGGGCCCCTTTTAAGGTTTTGAAAAATAACCACGGAACTTCACATCCGCGAAATAGCTGTAGGAAGTGATAAAGGAAATGTGTCAGATAAAATAATGGTCCTGTATACTCAACTCAAATAGTACTACGGATTAGCGTGTACGCTGATCTTTACTTTCTGTTTTGCTTTGCTGTATTTCTTCGTAGGTGGTACAGTACCGTTGCCTGCTATCTGGCGCACTTTTACAGCGTACCATTCTCCTGTACAGAAAATACGTTCGATCACTTTAACTTTGGCCTCTATGTATTCTCTGTATGCAGTTTTTCAAAATTTCTGTCTAGCTGACTAATATAAAATTTGGAACTATAATTGCATTGTAAGTTTGCATTTGCCTCATTTTTATTTCTGTGTTAAGCCGTGTTACGACGTGTTTCACGGTGTACGTACCGGCTGCATGCTAACGTTTGTTAATATTCTTATCTGATTCAGAAACAAGTTGACTGAGACGTGACTCAAGACGCGCTCAAGTGTCTGTCCTGCACTGTCACAGTACTGACCGCATACGGACTAACATTCAAATTAAGACAAAAAGATTTTCAAGTCTTCCGGGATGTCACGCAATGTCGATTAGTCAATACCTATCAGTGGTTCGGAGGCACTACGAATCTCCGAAACGTCCTTAACGGTTTATCCGTCTACACGCAGTAAAATACCAAAATACCTCAATTGTCATCAATCCCGTTGGGGAAACCTCTTTAACCTCACATTAAAAATTAAATTCTCCTCATGAAATTAAATAGGAGAAATGCAGGGAATGAGGAACCGAATCGTTCTCATAACTCCAGAGCAATACTAAACAAACAGCCTTAAGAACCGCACTAAGGTGTATATATATTGAGAAAGGTAAAGGTAAATATAAAGGTACAGCTATCCCTAAACAGGCCTGGGCTGGGCGTTAGGGCTGCAGAAGGATGAGGCTCGCAGCATTTCTAGACAATCAGCACATGAATGTGGCTAACGTGTCAGCTCTATGCACCGGCCTCCTTTGCCCCCTACTGAATTCTGTTAGAGACTGAGTCGAACCATAGTGCGGCCAGAAGGCTTAAGTCCGTGAGAAACCCCAATAACACACTCAGGCATCGAACCCGCGACTTTCTGGTTTGTAGCGCAGTGCCGCAACGAACTGCGTCAAGGACAAAGTATGGAGCAAATTTCATAATACGTTTGGGTGTTCTCTTATTAGGTCCGTTGCAGACAACAGGAGAACCAGAACCTTTATGGATGTATACATACGTGTAAATAGGTAATACACAGATATTCAGTCGTTCATTCATTCATTCATCAGGTAGTCTGTCTTTTGACAGGTCTACAGCCCCTTCAAAAGCGAGTTCTCTACAGAGTGCAACAATCTAGTGTTTCCTCTTCCAATTTCCAGTATCTTCTCTTTTCCTTAAGGCTATTCAGTAGCTGTTTAAGTCTTCTTCTTCCTCGTCTTAACGTCCCCTATATACATTTCCAGTAACATGTTGTAAGGGCAGTTCTTACGCAAATTGTGAGCAACTCGTGTAGCCCTGTTACGTTTTACAGTAGGTACGATGTTCCTGTGTTCCATGACTCTTTAATGCTTCTTCATTTCTCACACAATCGGGTCAAATGACCCTCTCCATCCTTCTCCAGCACCACACTTCATAATTTTAGAAGCAACTAGGATCTATCTTCGGATTTGCCCAAGTTTCTGCACCGCACAAAGCTATGCTTCAAAAGTAGCAGTTCATTAGTTTCTTCCTCAACTGTAATAAATGACAATAAATTCGTTTCTGATCATAACACTTTTTCTGCTGTCCTGAATATATCCTAACTTATTTTTCTAAATATTAAATCACTAAAGTTCATCATTTTCAAACATCACATTCAAAATGCCAGGAAATACGCGAAGTGTCAATGGAAATGTTTGCTGCTTATTTATAACCAAGCATAAAACAAATTATTCCTCGAGATCTGAATAGCCGGCGAGATAGATTCCGTTTGAAGATAAAACGTGTCTTACGTCGCTCTACTGCGCAGGTTCCCCAGACCACTATAAGAGCTGTGACGTCAGAGGACCACTATCCGATTTGTCTCACACTGCACAGTGCAAATCCTACTGTGTAATCAAATTCATTGCGTCGACGTCGAAACATAAACAACAAACAGGATAACAGGTAGGATTTATTCCAATAAATCCTAACTCTAACAAACTTCATACTTCTGACGTGGCGCTGCAATTGAAAAAGAGTCGTATTTATTCCTGGTTATATATAACGACGCTTTCGATATCTCTGATTATACAGCGTCGAATGGTGGATAATTAGTGAACAAAGGTAATATACAACAAAAGGTATTAGCCTAATTTGAGACAGTATGCCGCGATTTACCTGCAACAGCTCAGTAGAGCCACCAACGACATCCGGAACTAAAGTTTGTAACACCAAACTCATGCACGTGCGCAATGCAAGATACTTTAAAGGCGTAACTAAGGAACAGCTGCGGCTGCAGACAAATCCGTGTGTCAGTGACCTGCACTGCCGGACACACCAACCGCCACCCTATTGCTAAGGGGTGCAGAGACCATGTCTTGCTTCTGATATTTGTATTGGCAACCAGATGAAAATGGAGAAGGGGAAACTCAGTATTGTTCAAATCAAGTTAGGCAACACCAGTAAATATTTTGGGTTGACGTCGTGTGGTCTGGTAGGGAGGGTGACGGCGTTTCAGGAGGACAGTTGGTTCAGGGCACAGGAAGGAAACCCGCAGGAAATGGCGAAACGAAAGACAAAAAAAGAAAAGTAATAACGAAGACACGAAGAGATAAAAAATGAAAGACGCATGCAGTATGTTCCTCTGAAATGTTGGTACCACCTACCAAACTACACGAAGTCAACCTAGAAACTTCATAGACGTATAAACCTTAAACACTACAAGTTAATTAGTTATTATCAGGAAATGGAAAACGCAAAATTCGCTCGTTGGCAAGCAGCAGACTGTTCGTACCTTGTCTATACGTAATGCCCATTGTCCGACGTATATCTGATATACAAGACGTTTAGGAGTTCGCTCTATTTCCACAAACAGGCGTTCAGTTTTTATTATACTAATAGATTTGACTTTTTATTGTAGCGGAGACGGGTTGAGTCGGAACGAAGTCTCTTGAACACCGCAGTCACCAGGCCGTCGTACGAAACCCGAACGTCACAAATGATAGCCAACCAGGACCAGGCCCTCAGTACCAATGATAATAACAAACACATTTTGAAGGACACCAATATTACTAGCGACAACTGCAGAAGAGAGGGGAACCGGAAACCACTCGACATACAGCCGGTGCAAGTCGTGCACTAGCTAAAGGCGACTACACACACCGTCACCATCAAGTGGTCACCATCGTCCATCTAGAAATGACTATATAATGTGGGCTGTTAAAGGGACCACCAATGCCGTATTATATATATGGGCCGCAATCCGCGTTAGAGAACTGCATAACGACAGGCCACGACAGCTGATGGAACTGCCCTGACAACAGACCAGTTGAAGTTAGGTTTGACAAAACCATGAAAGAAGCACATTTAATAGACGTAGCAATGACGTAATGGATAAGACGTGATTTGTTAGTAAGACCCTACTCTTTGAAAACCAGCTAAACTGGTGTGAGCTCAGGACAATAATAATAATAATAGTAGTAATAATAACCACCTGTAATATGACAACAATCATCTGAAGACGGGAACAGACCCAATTCCCGAAACGTCTTTTAAGGTAAATAATGTTAAAAATAACAACATTACTAATCACTCATTGTCATGAAACTATGCAGCGTGTAAAATAGCACTGCTCTGTTCTTGTGTTATTACAAATTAAATACAATCTGAGGATCGACAGCGGTACACGGACCACCATTTGAGACATGCGGCTTACTCCAGTGTCCACGCACATGATCTCGGAAGCAAATTTAGAGGGTGCGCTGCCAGTGTGCGTTAACCAGTTGGGACAACAGAGCCAAAGTTGCAAGAATCTGGGATGGCAAAAAAGCAAAAAGGCCCAAAAAGAAATCAGCTTAAAGCCCGGACAAGTTTAACAAGTGTAACTGGCCGGCTGGCCCGGTGGCTCGTTATCTGGGGCTGCCCGAGGAACATCTCGTTTACTGCAAGATGTGAAGTAAACAGCGAGCCCTATTCCCTCACCAGGTGTCAATTTGTTTTAATGGATGTGTATGTGGGGTCGGTCCTGCCTGCCTCCTATAACGACTCCTCATTAAAATCGTAGCAGCGCTGGTTTGTTGTTTGGCTCGCAAGTACAGCACGGACCGTATCCATGTGGAGCATGCTAACTTTAGAGCAACTGCGTCTTTCCGCGAACCCCGTGAAAATCCATAGAATGACTAATTTTCGAACATTTGGAGGCCGGGAAATTACTTTGGCCGCCAGAAGAAGGAGCCTCCGTATCACGTGGCATATTTCGTCACCATAATGCAAGACAAAATCGCAATAAGATGGCTAACAAATCCCACACACAGTAAAAAACCAGAACTGAATTCACGAATAAATTAACAGCAGATTCGAGGAATGCTCGGCAATTTGAGTTCAGAAGCTGTTGCCTTCCCATCTGCTGTCTATAAACGTAACGATTCAAATACACAGAACTCAAGTTTTTTTCTTGTTTTGAATGGGTGTGAAACTCGGTCTCTCATATTAATGGAGTTATTTCAGAAGGTTAGGAAAAACTGCATAAAGAGGTGCTTCATGTTCTGTACTCTTCACCAGGATTGTTAGGGTGATAAAATTCAGGAAAAAGAGATTGGTAGTGAATGTGGAACGCACGAGACAGAAACGCATGCGTTTCCTGCTAGAAAACCTTCAACAAAAAGACCAAGCATAGATGGAAGGATAAAATTAATATGGATGTTATGGGAAAGGATAATAAGGAGTGGATTGGATTCAGAAGGCTCATCTAGGGACCATAAACGGAGTTTCATAAACACCATAATAAACATCTGGGTTCTACAAAATTCAGGGAACTTCTCGAATATGTGATCACCTGTTAAGTTCTCAACCAGATCTCCGCTCCAGTTAGCAGGCCTGCCCCTGCGACTCTCCTCCGTGCAAGACTAACTCGTCCCTGTCAATATCCCCACAGCAGGCATAAGACAATAAAAAAGTAAAAAGCAAAGCTACGCCTGTCTTTACCATGAAGGTATAGCGCCACTCATTTTTAACCTCCGCACTAGATGGAGGTGAGTAATCAGCTTCAAGCCCCCAGCTGCTTTACCCCCAGGGAAGAAACACGCTACGCATTGAGTAGGAGACTGTATGGGCCCCATAGCAGATCAGGACGGGTTTCGAAAAAAAAAATCTCGTGGCCCTGCGTCGATAGGAACCCCGAACGGTGCAGCCCGTAACCTAATCAGTATATCGACTAGGCATAAGACAATAAGAGCACATGGATTGTAATTAGTATGACTTGCTAATGACGTTGATCTGAACTGCTTTGGATGCGGTTCAACAATTCCTGCGTGCTGCAAGTGATCGGTTGAGAGTGGAGGAACTTGAGGTAGTCGGCTGGGAAATAGAGCGTTCCTTCTATCGTGTCCTCGGGAAAGGTTAGGTTTATCGCACAGAAACTGTGCAACAGCCAGCAGCAATGGCGACAACACGATACCTTTTACGAACCATCTTCGAGGGATTCGATAAGGTTTTCAAAGTAGAGGAGCTGAATACTGGACCAAGCTGCACCAAACACAACATAATATCTGAGGGGTTATCCAGTCTCAAGTAACAACGAGTAGCTGTAAGACAATAATTAAAAATCTTAATTTAAAAAATCAGAATTACAATTACGAAAATATTAAAAACGAACCCGTCAGAAGTAACGATATTGAATCGAGTTACGTGTTGTGACAAAGCATCAATCGATATCAACCAGCTGTGGGCCCTAACAAACACGGTAACAAAATTTTGGGTTCAATAAAAGGACGGAGAAGTTTGATTAGCTAAGTGACTGTCAGATTCTGGAGAAATAATTCTGCTCCATGGATTACTTAATCCAGAACGGAGTTACCCAACCTCTCTCTTTCACATTTTCCCCACATTCTCCATTCCGTGCATTACAATTCAATTACAACAGTTTTAGCCAACAACTGCACACAGCTTCATTGCAGCAAACAATAATTTTATAAAACCACTAATTTCTGCACGTTTCGGGCCTCACTGGCCCAACTTCGGACAGCACAATAAATTGTATACAGCAGTTGTTTAATGTATTGGACTCTTCCTTGTGGAAATTCTGGAAATTCTTCGGCGTAGAACGTACAGTGGACACAACTGTGCGCTGAATATCAAAATTTATCCAAACAATTTTTCATATCTTCAGGAACCCCTTAATATGAAAATGATTACAGGTCAGAAAAAGCAAATAGCGCGGATCGCAATTCGAATACCGCTAAATAAACAAAGAAACAAATAATTAAAATGATATATCCGCTTACAAACAAACAAATGCAGCAAATTCTTCCAGTCAGTTGCCCTATTATCTAACACTTATTAAATACAAAACAAAGCATACTGGTACTTAGACATCAAAATTCAGTCCACATCCACTTTCATTCAAAATTTAAATTCAATGTGACACTTGGCTTTGTTTCTTTTTTGCACAAAAGTTGAACTCTTGGCTGCAATACCGACCAACACACTCGCAGTTCTCACCCGACAGACAGCACAAAATGTGTTTCTTTGCTTTTAATGTACTACATGATGTCTCTCGGAAGCCGTTCAGATGTTCTGCGGAAACCTGCTTGGGAAAGACTTATCTGGCTTTTAAAAACAATATCTTGATACTCGGGAGTACTTAGCTGTGTTCACAGCGCACTGGTCACTTAACATAAATGGTAAGATGATCAGGGTCGATAAACATACAAAGTCATGAGCAACTATGTCGGCATGCACTTGGATAGACGCACACATGAACGTCGCATGACGCCTAGCAGTTCGACGGAGATTCCCAGAGGCTACCTTCCAATTAAATCGAAGACCTTACGGGTAATATCGACGCTTACAGCTTGAAGGGTAATCCGTCAGACGTAAACATGAAGAACATTATCTGAAATGCGAGATACTACATTCTCATGAAAATGTTGATACAAGTAGGCTTCCGCTACCGTGAAGATGGAGGCAGTCAACTACTCCGAAACGTGGGCACCCATAAACCAATCTACATCACGTCATATTCAATAAACTTTAAGACTTCGTTTGTTGGATGGTTCGAACAATTAATAATGACGGTGTCAATTTATACTTCCATAAAAGACGAGGAATGTAGAATAGCGAAGCAGTCATTATGCTCAGAGCAGAACACGCCGCTCCACACACAGTCAGTGCACTGCTCTCATCCTTACTGTTCAGCTAACAAGTTTCTTCATTAACACTTCTGTACTAGTCTGAAGTAAAAGGTCAAGCAATCCCTGGACAGGCCCTGAGGTCTCCATGAGGTTGAGGCTCTGAGATTTCAAGACAATCGGCACACGAAGGTGATAAGGTTTTCAGCCATACGCACCGGCCGCCTTTACCCCAAAGAAAAATTACTTGTACTCATTTCCGTTAGAGGCTGATTCGACTCCAGGGCCATAGTGCGGCCTCCTGCACTCTTAAATAGAGGAAGAGTGACGGCAAAATCTCTTGCCCTGGCCGGGAATCAAACCACGATCACTCAGTTGTCAAACCCGTAGCCCAGTTACTATACCGACGGAGCTATCCCTATTCACCCCCAATTGCCAGTGGGCCATTTCAACCCTCTGTTCAACCCTCTACAAATTTAGGAACTTCCCAATGCGTATTAATGCGAAACACTTTTCAAGTCAATGCATTTTATAGGAAAGTCACTGATATGGAGTCGTCTGATACACACAGCCGCGGTAGGATAATACTAAAACGGACCTTTAAGAAATACATTTCAGGAAGTTGAATAAAATTTACAGACTTATGGAAGAATCCAGGATATGTTTTGTATCAGAAACGCTGAAAAATTCTGGTTGTGTTGGCGGGTACCCTTTGCTTACTTTGCTTTGTTAAACACGCTTACTTTTACAGTAATTTATTTCAGTCTGTATTTTATCCATTTTCTTTCCTCTCATCATTCCCTCTTACCCACTACTACCTTTCACGCCCCCTTCACATCATACGTCACTACATATATATAGAAAAGTATACATAAAATCATCTCCAAATACACAGAGTATGAAATAAATTTTTGTCTTCAAAAGTCTAAGCCCTTCTCTGCTGTGTCTAACAGCAATATAATGTTATAATAAACGCAATTTTAATCAAGTTATATGACGGTCCCGTACAGCAATTTCTCTTCCAGACACACAAGGTTAAACATTTGCATATTTCACTCTCCTTGTCACCTGACTGTATCGCGGTACGAGGGCGGTCACAGTTTTCCAGTATTAATAATTGCACGACACACGTATTGTTCAACACAATGGGCTGCCATAGTTTCCAGCGGCCATCCTGTGTGTACCATTCCATTAATCACTGGACTGGTACAGCAGGGCTCCCTAATTAGGCGTCGTGTCGCAATGTCGAGTGTTTCAGCTCAACTGCTATTTGCTCTCCCCACCCTCTTTATATTCGCTGCTACCAGCCAGCTATCAGCATCACCGCTCTGCATGCATCATGGCTCCAAGAGAAGTCCAACTGCCTCTCTGAACACCAAACACACCTCGTACAACCCGATCCCTTACACGTCTTCAAGGAACAGTCCACAGGGTAGTAATTATTGAATAGACAAGAAATTTCTTGCTTTCTGTGTAACCACAAAGCCCACTACCCTTTTCATCAGAATCCGCAACTGGTCCCTAAACTGAGCAATATAAATCCATTCCAAACTCACATATAATTATGCCCTCCCCCCATCTGTGCCTATCTCTGCCTTAGGACTTCCCGACACACTTTGTGTATGTACATATATATGTCATCTCTTCTTCCATGCATGTAACATGTCCGTCCGCCTCATCCCCCTTAATCCGATCACCTCAGTATCATCCGGCCAGCAGTGCACATAATGACGCTCTTCACTATGTGGTCGTCTCCAGTCTTCTGTTATTTCCTCCCTTTCAGGTACCAATATTTTCCTCAGCACCATCAGCCTATATTCTTCCCTTCATGTGACAAACCCAGTTTCACATTTACAAAGCCAACGGGTAGAATTATGCTCTCGTGTGCTGATACTGCGGTATCATACATTACCCCACAGACGGACCCAGCTGACGCATGTCAGCCAATTCCATACAGAATGACCCACGTTTTTTCGTATTTGTATTCAGATTCTCCGATCCCAATTTAACATGTTAATATTATCACAAAGGCCTCTTTCCTTATCTTCATTTGCTCGGCATTAACGTCTCTTTCCACACCTTTGCTTGTTCAACATTAACGACTCTTCCCATATCCTCATTTTCTCTGCTCTAACGCATCTTCCCATATCTTCATTGTCTCTGCACTAACGCCTCTCTCCCTATCTTCATTTTCTCTGCACTAACGCCTGACTCCATATCTTCATTTTCTCTGCACTAACGCCTCTCTCCTTAACTTCACTTTCTCTGCACTAACGCCTCTCCCATATCTTCACTGTATCTGTATGAACACTGTCAAATCGTCTACTGGCCTCAATCAAACAGCATCAACATTCTTAAAAGAAAACCAAAATTCTCTCTGGTACTTCAGTACGTTAAAACATATAAGTCAACACAGAATATGTCAGGACCAATCTGACATTATGGAAATCACGTTACAGAATAATAATGGTGTTTGAGCGATAATCTAGAACTCGAACAAAATAAAATTTGACTTGGTGTGGTGTCATTTAGGCGTTGCTAATAATAATAATAATAATAATAACAATTTATGTCTCATTCGGCGTTATGTATAAAATAAACATTTGGACCAGCATCGAAAAATTTCTTCACAATGACTGGACGGAGGCGCCTTTTAATGACCATCTTCAGTCCAGTTTCCGTCGTCATAACATCCGATTTGCTCATATCAGCGATCAATTCGAACTCACCAATCAATATTCCGTTCCACAACAGCCGCAGTTTCCATTACAAGCTCACATCTATATAGCTTTTCAGATGATCCCAAGCACATGCAAGTTGAAGCCAATTCCAGTCTGTGCTTAAGCAACACGTCGTTCTTAAGTGTAGAGCTGAATTATGACGTCATAGTTAGTCTGCATGAATCCATTAAAGCACAGTATGGTCTGTAGTAAAATAACTCAACTTGTTGTGATTCGGCCAGATGGCTACGGCGGAACAAAGCTAAGTACTTTAAGTAAAGCTATGCTTGATGAAGTCGGATGGTTTCCTGTAGACTAACTCAATCAATACGACTATCAAATGTTCCAACCTGAAACTATGAAGCCAGGGGTTGTCAAGGTGGGGTGTTCACAATAGGGTATTCTCGGATAAAAATACAGTACAGAGGTACCAACATTACGGACAAACACGCTTCTTCCATCTTCAGAATGAAAACATCATGTTTCTCTAAAACGTCGTTCAGCATCCACTACAGTACACGTTGTCACACTCCAGGCGCCCGTAATCTGTAACTGTACTCAGGTATTGGATGTTGGTGACTGTTAGCTTCTCGCTCCCACCGCCTTATGCTTAAGGAATGACCGTGGGGTGGCCGTCGGACAGGCCGCTGTGCAGCTCCGGTGCAATTAGAATGTCGAAACTATAAAATCGAAGGTCTTCAGTTCCATAATTTCATAATTTTAACATTTTAATCGGAATCTTCGTAAGAGCACAATTTGAACAACCAAGATAAGAGAAGAAGTGAAAAAGCAATATGGACTGTACAAAGCATAAAACTCAGATCTCAGTTATTAAAACCGAATAACGCCACTGTCTGCTGTGACGTTTGTGATATTAGTGGCCTGAAGGTGAGCAACGTTGGTCGAACCACGTTTACTTAAAACAAATGAATAATAATAATACAAATCAGTTGTGCTGAAGGCCATTTAACACTACATACTTCATGTATCGTCTCTGCCAACATTTCACATTTCATAGGGCGTAGCTGTAGGGCAAGGAATGGTGAAGGGGCAAGAAAGACAGCGGTAACTGCTTAATTCGAGTTACCATCCTGATATCTGTCTTTGAGGGACTGAGGAAACCCATGAAATAACTTCATTTTAGTGTTTTTTAGTATAGACCAAACAATGTACAGTATTTTAAGAGTTGTGTCTATTTCGTTAACTGCTGCAACATGTTTCGATGTGTTTAGATCGTCTTCAGGAAGACTTTTCGTATACAGCTAAAGTTATTAAATCAATAAAATTAAAATTTTTCTACAGGTGACGTCAGTTTAGTGTTTGTCACAGCCGAAATTCAAATCCACATTTCTGCAACAGAAGTCAGAGCTGTCACCGCTCTGCTAACCTACACATTCCACATAACAAACATAACTTCCATCTTTCATTCATTCTTGCTATCTTACTCTGACCGCTCTCTGCCTAACTATTGTAGCTGTAGAGGGATATTGTTACACCTGATCACACTGATTGACATGCACGCACGCACACACACACACACGCACAGGATAATACGCCTCTGGATGAGTGATCGGCCCGTCGCAAAGACCTCCACCTGACAACACACAACACTCACAACGGAGATTCGAGCCCCAAATCCCAGCAAGCGAGCGGCCACAGATCAATGCCTTAGACCGCGCGGCCACTGCGATCGGCACAAAACCTTAAAGATTAGTGAAAGTTTGCATAACGTCCGACGTGTCTCATGAACCATTTTAGCACCAAACTGCAACGTTGACTGTGTACGAAATCGTTGGTTCAATTCATTATACCATCTATGACACAGCGTAGGACTATAGGCTTTATAATTGCGCTGATTTCAGTAAAGTGGGATGAGTAGAACGGGGGAGGGTGATATGGGATAGGGTATATGCAGGATGGGGGTAAATATCCAACCATACGTGACGTGTGCCTAACCACCCTCCCCTCCCCTCCCAATCGTTGGAAGGGTATTTACTCCCCCTTTCCTCTTGACATTACATACACTCTCGCGTACGTCGTTTATTTCTGCATAGATTGCGCATGCAGATCCCAGCAGACGTATTATTACATTGCCCTCGATATGTACAATGCACTGGAGTCAACTGGACCGTTACATTGCCTAATCGACCCAAGGGAACTGCTTTACCACACACACTGTACACAGTACAGTTTTGAAACACGTTATTTTTACCCACCCTTTAAAAAACATGAACTTCATAATTAATTTAATTACTGATAATCAAGCAGCACAGGAAAACGCCAGTACATTTTTCCTTTAACGTTAGAAAAGTCATAAAACTTGGCATTGGTTTTAGCAATAGGAACTTTGAATTTAAATCGAAATAATCCTTTATATAACTCACAATTATGAAAAATGAAGATGTATTTTGTGGAGTAAAAATTAAAAGGAATAACCTAACGAAATGGAAAGAATGAAGACTAACTGGATTGGTCACATCTTGCGTAGCAACTGCCTTCTGAAACACGCCATTGAAGGAAAGATAGACGGAAGGAAAGACGTGACGGGAAGACGATGAGGAAGATGTAATCACCTACTGGATGACCTTAAGGAAACGAGAGGATACTGCAATTTGACACAGAGACCACCGTTTCTCACTCTGTGCAGAACTCGCCCCGGAAGAGGCTGTGGACCTGTCGTAAGGCAGACTGCGGAATGAAGCAACCACAAGATCACTTGAAATACATTTTTAATACGGCAGTAGGAAAGAAGTCGCCTGACATTGTTAGAGGGGGAACGGAATGGCCATGTGAGTCGACGTCACACATTAAGACCATAAACCCAGAACAAGTTCTGGATTTGGAAATTTCTTGGAAAAGGCAAGGAATTGTGTAACGACTGACGACTGAGGCTTGCGACAGAGCAACAGTAAGCGGCTGTGGACTAAACGGTGCAATTATTCCTGAATTTGCTTGGACAGATGCAGGATAACCACAACGGGTCTTATGCAGGAAATAATATTTTTGGATCGATGTTTGACCCCGGGGGACCTACCGAATATGAAGTAGGAACACGCGGGTCGGTGACAAGTGAAAATAAGCATGACCCTTCTAGCTATGAGTGACGAACTGTCAAGATGCAGCAGCAGCAGCAGCTTCTTTGGCTATTTAAACATGGGGAAAATTCAACTGGATAAGTTGATTTAACTTGAGAAAAAAATTTTCATCCTCCTCCTGCCCAAGCACTACAGTTCGTTGAGCACGTTGGCTGCCAGCACGGTCCATACTGCACTCCTTGTGGCAAGTTTGACGTTAGCCAGAATCTAGTTTGGACTGATTTATTGTGGATAACAATAAAAATGAAAGGTTACAAAGGTGAGCAAACGTAACAAACAGAACACAGAAATTCAGCAAGTGCAGTCCCAAACGGTGGATACAAATAATGTGAGCTGGAAGAATAAAACGTCACACTTGGCTACCCTGTGACATTCAGCGACATGTTACGTCTCCTGGTTATGCAGCTGTGTATGTTCTCGCTAGTTAACACCGTTTAAGCCCGAGTTATCTGGTATGGGTGCGAAACTTGGTACCGAATCTTAAGGGAAGAACATAAGTCCGAAGGCGTTTAACAGGGAGGCAAGGGGGACTTTTAACCTAAAGGGGGGCAGTAACAGGAGGGGGGAAGAAAATTGTACAATGAAGACCTTGATAGACAGTGCTCCTCGCCAAATACTGACACGATCAAACCAAGCATAATTTGGTAAGCGGAGAAAATAGCACGCAAGGGGCAGAAGTGTATATTGTGGGAGGAACCTAAAAGAAAGAGACCGCTTGTAAGACCGAGGGGTACGTGTGGAAATGACATCGACATACACGTTCAGTAAAATGGTGGTACGTAGTGGACTGGATTAACCTGGCTTAGCGTATCAAAATAGTGGCAGGCTGTTGTGAAAAAGGTAATGAACATTCGGGCGCCGTAAAATGCTATATATCTGGACCGGTTAAACGTTTCTCAAGAGGCAGTTTGTTCCTCTACAGTGGCAGTTGGCTCCAAGTACCCTTAGATGACACCCAGGCAACCTGAGAGGTGCAACTGAATACTTCTTTTGTCTTAACCGAATAAAGTTCAAATCTCCGGAAGCCATATAAGCCAATCACATGTGAAGGAGCAGCTTCTGTCTGTCTAAAGCACTGCGAGTTAGGGAACTGGAAATGCGGGGATGCTTCTCACAGCAGCCTTCTAAATTGGATGCAAAAGTGTCAGTGAATGGAGTCGTTTTCAGCAAGGTTAACGAATCGTACTGATGCTACGTAACAAGCTCGTCAGAATCCACCCTCTCTGCCCCTTCCCATCGACCATCCCTACATAACCGGGCAACCTCGTTAAGTCTTCCTGGCCAGTGCAGAGGGACGATCGGAGAGGTCTGTAGCAATGAAGTACTGGAGAATAGACTGGGAGTAGCAATCTGTAGCAATGACGTACTGAAGAATAGACTGGAAGTAGCAATCTGTAGCAATGAGCTTCTGGAGAATAGACTCGGAGTAGCAATCTGTAGCAATGAGGTACTGGAGAATAGACTGGGAGTATCAATCTGTAGCAATGAGGTACTGGAGAATAGACTGGGAGTAGCAATCTGTAGCAAAGAGGTACTGAAGAATAGACTGGAAGTAGCAATCTGCAGCAATGGGGTACTGTAGAATAGACTGGGTGTAGCAATCTGTAGCAATGAGGTACTGGAGAATAGACTGGGAGTAGCAATCTGTAGCAATGAGGTACT
>Ga0123354_10007505_pt1 | contig 16426 bp, 6 predicted proteins | sample TergutLab28metaG_2_FD_97872 | JGI IMG/M metagenome (GOLD analysis project Ga0123354, IMG submission 97872) | Labiotermes labralis P4 segment gut microbial communities from Petit-Saut dam, French Guiana - Lab288 P4 | ecosystem: Host-associated > Arthropoda: Insects > Digestive system > Gut ...
ATATATATATATACACACACACACACACACACACACACACACACACACACACATATATATATATATATATATATATATATATATACACAAACTCTATAGGCCTCCTTATGTACAGATTTCGGAAATAACGAAAGAAAGCTATTGGTCCCTAAATGTTTATCCACAATGGCAGCACGTGACGTACGTAAAAGTACCGACAAAAGCTTGTCTCTTTAATTAACGTGTATTTACATTAACTACAGGGTTAATTATATTTGTGTACCCTGTATATGCATTAGTATCATTTGTACAGTACGGTGTTACTGTTTTGGCGACTTTTAGGCCATACATATGTACATAATTCATTAGTAATGGGCAATCGGCACTAACGGACCACAAACTGCCCCTGCTGGACGACTCATAAGTTTTCACAGCATAGCAGGATAAAATTCACAAAGTCTCCTTCATTTTTAATACTCGTTCCTTACGCCATCTCTCTGAAGGACTAACGTTCTACTCTTAATTTTGTTGCCAGACGCTCTCTGCCTTTTCTCATAAAAAAAGACCAAGATTTAAAAAAAAAGGAATTTTCTCAAATTATATCCTCTAAATATTACATTGGACTGAGAAAGAACTGAATGGTAGCAAATACAATGAAGTAAATCTGCTTATAATTGTACATTAAATATTCCGTCACCTGGATTTAGTTTTCTTCCGGGGTTATTAACATTGCCACATTCTCCAAGGACTTATTAACTTGCTATCCTAACATTCTTGCATTATAAGCAAAGGAATTCATTGTTGAAGTAAGAGTATTATTATTCCAGCCCTCGACAATATATTTCAGTAGATAAGAATGTTAACAAAACAAAATTCTTATGGACATGTACCTTGATTTGTACCGTTTTGGTCTCCGTCAATGTAGCTGCTGTTTTGACACTAGTTTTTCTCCGTTTCTCATTCTTTCCAGATAAACCGGATCTTAAAACACTAGCACATTTCATGAAACGTATTTGCTGTTTTACACTGAATATAATGATCTAACACCTTATTTCACGTCTAACACTTCAGTAGTCCTGTTATGGTGTAAGCAGTCTATCTGTATGTGGGGTTCTCGTAGCAGTGCTGATGAAACCTTCTGGATGTTACGCCTCGATTGACAAATAAATACCTACGTGTCGGAAGAGCGTAGTGCCGCCATCTTCAGAACCAAAAGAGTTCAAGTTTTCACTCTTCCATACTTGGACGCAAGTCGAGACCACATACTCGCAATTCTTACAAAAACTGACCCTTCATCTCTTGAAACACTTATTTATCCAAATCTGGACAATGTTTCCAATAATTTGTATACGATTCGCAGTACGTTGAAATAAAAAAAAATCTGAAACCCCACATAAACATTTGCTTTTATAACATCAATATTATTTACTAAAGAAACTCCATAACAATGGTTCCTACTTGAACACTTAACCTAACGCCATGCTGCTTGCATTTATAGGATTCAGCAGTATGTAAGAATAAACATAATATCCTGCCACCGCATCCAATTCTGAGCCAGTCTACAGTGCTTCAGACCTTCAGCATGCAGTCTCCTTTGAATGGAAGCATCACGATGTGCTCTCAACGTAATATAATGCTATATAGTGTACGTCAGCACAATCACTTTATTACTTAAGGTAACACAAGGCTACATGTTTCGACTATAACCTAGCCATCTTCAGGCCTAGCATCTAGTAAGACAATTGTTAATATAGGCCTGAAGATGACTAGGTTATAGTCGAAACATATAGCCTTGTATTACCTTATACAATAAAGTGATTGCGCTGACGTACACTGTATAACATTATATTATGCAGTCTCCTGTGTATTTCGAATATCTGTGGCGAGATATAGACGAAAGCATTCGCTTTTCCAAAGATTTTACCAGACATACGAGTATGTATGTGTAAATTTTGAAGTAATCTTCTAACATGCTCACCCATTGGTCCTGTTCAATGTTACTGCCCTACTAATACAAGAAAAAAGTTACAAACTGTGAAGTTACACGCTACAATATTTAGTTAGTTCTCTCTTTCCGTCACCAATCCTTACTCCATACTGTCACGAAACAATGCCAATATAATGAGAATGACAGAAAAATTGTTTTATTGCTAGGTTAATGGATTCATCCAACACGCCTTGTTAGCTATCTGGGTTATGTAAATTGGGAAGAGAAAATCTTTAAAATTATGAACTAATTGGATAGGTGTGCAAGAAAGTAATCATTTTCATTTTTAAGGGAAATTGTCTCTAAGAAATGAAGCAAAAGATAGAAAAAAAAAATGTTCTCTTGGAGTCGACGAGGTAAAAAATGTAGTTTCTCGTTTTATAATTACTCGAGATTTTTTTTATGCGAAAGTGACAAAAAACAGTTCGAATCTAACATCAGCAGTGTTTGCTCCAATTTATTCCGCTTCTAATTAGTCAAATTTATAGCTAACCTGTAACAGCCTAGTGGTTACCTTAAGTACAACAAGCTTAATATTGAACAATTCTACATTGTATCCATACAGTGTATTTATGTATTTTGTAGGGATGTGAGAAAAACAGCGATTATTCCCCTACACAGCATTAACTCATTGGTTTCTGTTATCAAAGTGGGAAGCGTTTACTGTGCGGTACGGACTGATTCTTTATATAAATTCATGTTAATCTTAGGCTATAAACTGTTAATATCCCTCCTACTTCTACAACACAATATAGCTGAATTTTGTTGTCACCTGCATTAACCAGAGCCTTAGATGAATATATGCGTTCGAGGAATTCAGATATAAAAATGACAACAGCGGGAAGTAAAAATTCTTTTTGCTACAATTTTTCTACAGACTGTACAAAACCGTCAGGGTGCTTTGAGAATGAGCATCTTTCAGGCACTACCGTCTTTTTATTGTCCTACCGGGAGGCATTGCTGCCAAATTGCGAACAACCATATTCGCCACACCTTAGCTGAGGTCTTCAATATTTCTCAAAGTTACGCTGAAGGCAAACATCGTGAAAAGCAACAAAAATGGACAACGTTACATTAACCAGCTTCGTAATATACCGTAACACTGAATATCCATAAATGCAATAACCTGGTTGTTATTTGACAAAACAACACCAAGGTCTTACTAAGCGAACATGTTTCAACACTCTCAGGTAAAGAGGTTAACTAAATCGTACGCAGAGAATCAATTCCTATCACATGGAAAAACACTTTTCTATGAAGAACAATGAGTAAATTACTTTCAGGGAAATACGTTTAGGTCTAATCCTTTTTTTATACGCATCACAATAATTAACACGAAATAGCAATATGTTGGAAAATCCACATCAGATCCTTTGTTCAGGCAGACCGTGTAATACAGCAACCGGTTTGCTTCAAAAGTTACGATCCAGGTCCCTGTACTCAGTATATTATAAACAATTTTCGGGATTTGTCTGGGAACCTCCGAAAAACAGTTATGGCGGTCAATTATGTATCAAATAAGAAAACCATATAAAATGTTTGGGAATATTTTGCGTGCTTTCAGGCTTCCGCCGCGAAGTAATTGAGAATTACACTCTTCTGGCTTGTTACGCGGCATGTAGTGGTAATTAATTACCGACGTTTAGGCACAACCCAGCGGTCTCATCTTCAACAGTCAAGAAATCTTTCTTCTTGGATTCTTGACCCTTGAAGTAGGGGCCTGGTAGGTTTTTACCGAAACGTCGATAATTATCACTAGCCGCTGTGTAACAGCCAAGAAAAACGCATTATTAGTAATATTGGTTTTTAACCAAATGTTTACAAAAAATAGAGTCTTTTTTGTTATTCCAGTGTACGATATTTGTGCGCAACGCCTCCACAGAATCCACGATGTACCCTTGTCTTCGTGTTAACAAAATAAACCCGTTTCTTTCCGCTTATTTATTCCCGTCTTTGAACAGCACGATTTAATGTCTATGGACACAGACTGACACAAGAGACTCTATAGAGTCTGCAGCTCAAACGAATCCAACAAAGAAGCTGATCTTTAAATACAATCAAACACGCATCGTCGGTTGATTAAGTCTCCCTGTCGTATTGTTAAACTGTGCGAGGAGGACCAAGTCAAGACAACAAGTAGTGAAGACTGGACGGACGTTTGTTCACGGCAGCACACTAGATTCTTGTTGCCACTGCTACTCTTTAGGGCCCATGAGGGCGGTTGATGTCGAAGGGTCGGGGATAGAATTTTATTTTAGGTTCAGTAAGACGGTAGGTGTCGGCCGGCATATTTCAGTCAATTTAGCGACCAGCTACAGGTTGGATGATCCGGGGATCGAACTCGCGCCCATACAGACCGGCCGCTGGACCCACCCAGGCTCCTGTACAATTGGGTACCGGGTTATTCCCGGGGGTACAGCGGTCAGCGTGGCGTTAACCACTCAATCTATCTAGCCGAAGTTAAAAAAAGAGTAGAGCTATAGCTCTACTCCCCCTCTGGGCCTTCGTCGACTTTTCTAGGGTTAAAATGACCTTTTACTATACAATAGTAGGTATATAAAACGGTGAATTTAATACCTGCGTTTGGTACTCAGTTTTGTCTGGAACTTGAGAACAATCAGACGCCTCGTTCAACCGACAAACGTCACTATGCGGTGGATAAGAACACATAGACTTTGTTCATACCAATAATTGTCCAACAAGATTAACTATATACAGTTTATTTATATCTGTAAACCGCTCTACATGTTTCAGGTGGTTCCCGTCCAGTTACGTTCACAGCAGGTTGCAGTTACGGTTTCACTAATGCCAGATGCTGTGGATACAGTGATATGAGCTCCTGATGATGGGTGGAGATACCACCCGAAACATGTAGAGCGGTTTACAGATATAAATAAACTTTATATAGTTACATCTTCTTGGACAATTATTGGCATATATTTCACGATGCACGGACCCTTGAATATAAAATAGACATTACCAGATACAGGACAACGTTAGTGGTACCAAGTTGCCACCCACAGGTCCATATACCAGTATTGTTATAGTCTCGGTGACCTGCTGTAAGAAACAAACTTGTGGGGGCAAAGGCCCTTGAGGGAATTTTCACAGCTGGCCCCCATAGCACGTCAGCACTTAATTGCTTTTGGCTCCGAATGTATTTAATTTCAATGCCTACATACTTTGTCTTCGCAATTTATGTACATACATGGGCGCATGTGAAGGAGGCAGAGAGTGAGCGAGCACATAAGCATGACTGTAAGAACTTTTAAACAAAGTGCTGTAATTCTTATAATAAAAGCCAACAAGATGCACTATTTATCAACTTTAATTTGGTAAAGAACTCTACATGTTTCGGACAGACTTACTGTCCATCATCAGGAGTCTTAATACTGTATACACAGCGATATGTATTTGTCATACTAGTTGTGTTGGCTGTCTGCTAGCGAGGTCAGGATGGTACCCCAGTTCCAATTCCATCCTGACCGCGCTAGCGAACAGTCAACATAACCAGTATGACAAACACCTATTGCTCTGAGTACAATATTAAGACTCCTGATGATGGACAGTAAATTTGTCCGCAACATGTAGAGTTCTTTAAGAAACAAAGTTGAGAAATAGTGCATCTTTTTGGCCTTTATTATTCGAACATATCCCGATGCACGGTCCTCTGAATGTCAAATTCAAAAAGTGCGAAGTTTCATGCACTCTTATTTTCCCCGGTTAGAACGGCCCACGTTTAAGACTACCCACAGTGCTGAGGGAACATCAGTAACATCACTTTCATGTTCTTCTTATGTATTAAACTTCAAAGTTAAGAATTAGTGGAGTTGTTGCTGCAGACCTTATTTTGTCGAAGTGATGTCTGGTCATTGTGTTCAGTTGCGTGCAGGGCCAATATTGCTGTGATAGACTGCAAGGGGCTCCGAATTCGATTTCATTGTACTGACTCTGCCCCAGTCCCATCTCATTAACGTAATGGCCAGCATCTGTTCTACAAGAAGACTCAAAATCGCAGTGCCTTCCCAACACACCACTTCATAGCATTGAACTCTTTTGTAGACATTTCCTGTCCCAATTCAGTGCTGTAACAATCCTCCTTTCTTTCAAAACATGCGCAGAAAACAAATATACAAAAGAAGCGTTGATAACGTGCAAATAAACTTTCGTACATTTTTTCAAGCTTGGCTCACTCTGACAAACAAGACTACATAATACGTAGTAGCTTCAAAATATTTCCGGAATAACTTTATTTCTGTGCAATAAAAACAGTACAATCATTTAAGCTATGTTTCCTTGAAAATAGTCCCCTTGTGCAACTATACACTTCCACCAGTATCTAGCTGTAAAGATGTTTGAAACATTCCTGGAAGACACCTTTTGAAAGCCTTTTCAGCTCTTCCGTCGCATTTTTAATAATGGAACTAGCAGCACAAACGCGCCGTACCATCAGGGTTGATTTCTGTTCAGGGAAAATGTAAAAATCAGCTGGATCAAGGTCAGGAGAGTGTGTGGGAGGCTCCAGTGTCGTCACATTCTTCTTTACTAAGAAATCCTTGACCAAAGCCGATTGGTGAGCTGGAGCATTGTAGTGAAGGAGAAACAATCTTTGGTCCTTCATTTTTAGGGGCGTTTCTTTCTAACCACCTCCCTAAGGCCACGAAGGATGTACATGTCTTCATTCATAGCAGCAATTTATGGCAATTATACCAGCGATTTCCTCCAAATTACACTAGCGAATTCCTGGAATGAAATGAATACCATGTATTCTGTGTGGCCTCCATTCTTCTAAACATTCTCACGCTCATCATTTCATTTTGTTTCCTGCCCCCAGCCATACGTATATTAAAACAGCAAAGTGTCCCAACCACGTCTGAGCACTGCAGCCACTAGGTCGCAAATGTACGAACAGATTTTGAGTCACATTTACGCGTTGTATAAGGCTTCGAATGAAAGCAGGAGCGTAAATGTACTGTATAAAAGGCAGAATTATTGGCAGGGACTTCACGGGTGGGAATCTGGCAAGCAGCCGTCTCAAATATAACACAAAGAAAGGAAGTAAACAAATAAGTAATGTAGGAAGTACACCCAGTGCGTTAACAAGTGTGACGTTTTCGTTTTATATTTTTTATGTTGCGAAAATCAAAAGATACACAAAAAATATGTGGAGAATAAGTGCTCAGTTTCTGTTTAAAAATAGTCCTTGGAAATATTTGTCAACACCGTAAAAATTTTGCGAAAAACGTGAGAATTAACTCCCAGAGTCCCACAGACATTGAAGTATGGCTTCAACTTAAGTGTCCATTCCTTTTGTTTCATTTTTATCAAAATTACTAATTGTAAACACATTTTTAAACACATCAAATATAAACTTTTACTGAGTACGATGCAGTGGTTCTTGAAGTACTACGAAGAGACAGAAGACTTAGGCCAATCTCATCACAGCAATTTTCCTAGACTTTTTTTGTCAGCGCATCAAGAAGGAGAGGAAGATTGAAACAAGGAAACACAGAACACACACGAAAGAAGACAAGAAACTTGTGCCCAAATGAAGAAGAAATCCTCGATTCAAACCGCTGTCAAAATTTTTATACAAATTAAAGTCCCAGTAACTTAATTCCCTTAACCTTTGGTGCCGGAATTATTTTTTTAAATTTTAGCACAACCTGTATATAAAATGTGAATAATACAGGAACCAAATACGTTAGAATTATGAAACAAACTGCATTTTTAAGAGAAAAAAACGGAGAGTATATACCATGTTTAAAATATTCAGTACATATATTTGTTGAATAAATATATAAAATGCAACTTTAGAGGTTAGTGGTGCGGTACGACCACTATAGTTGACATTAGGCGTCAAAAGGTTAATATAGGAATATTCTCCACAAACAGCGAGGAATGTGATAATTTTTCCAACAATAAAAGTGGCAATAATGACTGTTAACGACAAGCTGTCGCTAAGGTAGCGCACACACCCTATGCAGAAACTCCACAGACCATTTCCAATTAGCTTAAATCCTCGATTGGTCAATTGTTATGATGAAACGGGGGCAGCCACAAGGCGTTATTCAAACGATCATGTTAATAATTACACAGCTGCTAACCAGCAAGCAATGCAGAGTGTCAGAGTTGCTAGTGTGATTATGGTATTAAACTGCGTTAATAGAACTTCTGCAGACACAGCTAGACACAGACAGACACGAATACATCGATCGCTCCTTGTAAATATAGTTTTATTAGTATGTCCTGTCAGTTTATTAGAGAGACAGACGAGTGACATCTCCATACCACTGCAATTAACATCTGCAAATATAGAGTTACTGTGTAATTTACTTGACTCCCTCACACAAGAAAAGAAGAGAAGAAACAAAAGGAAGGAAAGAATAAAAATGAGTGAATGGAAGTGATGATTCCAGTGATCGTATGGTACGTATAAAGCTTGAGTCTGCGACCGCTCGCTTGATGGGATTGCTGGTTCGCATCCCGCCAGGGCATCGATGTTTGTCTCTTGTGATTGTCGTGTGTTGTCAGAGGTCTCAGTTTCGGGTTGATCACAAGTCCAGAGGAGTCACACCGAGTTCCGTGCGTTCAACGTGTGTGATCCCAAAGCCCTGTAAAGGGATGCCATGACCCAGAACCGGGTAGCAGCGCCACAGGAAATAAAAAGGAAAAAAATTGAATGAAAGAGGAGGGAGCGAGAAACAAAATACTCATTACGTAAAAAAGAGAGGAAAATACGCATAACGTACAATTGGTACATGTTGGAGTGACCATTTTTGCCGTGAGAAAGCAACAATTCTTAAATATGCAACTGTGATCCGCCATGAAAATAGCATCCATTCTGTGACGTACGTGTATTATATTGTCGTCCGTGGCCTGTCTGGCTTTACCGTATTTTTTCCACATTATCTCATAAAGGGCAAGATTTTCGAGAAAAATATTACGGAATTTAAAATATGATTTGATTTTCTCTACAAATACCGTCAAAATCGTTTCTAATTGTAAGAATAATTTAGCGAGACATCATAAAAGTGCACGTCTTCATGTCAACAACCTGTTATTCTTGTCAGAATTTCATGACAATGGACGATTATCCACAAATTTTCGAAAAAGAAATACTCAGATATCAGATTTGATGAGAACCGTCCAGTGGGAGCCGAAGTGTTCCATGCGGTTAGACAGATGGACGGAGAGTCCAGACGAAGCTAATAGTCGCAAGTAGCAATTTTCGCGCCTAAAAATATTCAAAGCTACAATGCACGGACAATGACCAAATAAAATTAATCATTCGTTGATCTATCACTGTCAGGTTTAATCTGTCAAAGAAGTGAGGTCTGACGTACACACAGCGGTGATACTTAAGTGTTGAGGTGTGATGTGGTGATCATGAACATGTCATTTTCACCATCCGGAAGATCGGAAGGCTTGACCCGGAAGGTAAAGGTACTGTAATAATTCGAAACATCAGGACCCAAAAATACAGTGGCATATTCCAGAAAAATCGAATCCTTAACCCCCCACGACTTTGCTGAAACGTGCTAAAGGGCGTAACAGTGAGTCTGAGGGGGCCTGAAGCCACCAAGTTACGTTATAAAAGAAACATCTGCCTGGGGAGATTGCGACAGACGACGAAGGCATTACTGCAATGGCCGGAATTTCTGAAAATATTCAGACCTCAGCCCTCGAGGATACGCAAAAGTGTAGATGCCTGTAAATAATTAAATCATCTCATTTTACGTTCCACCGACTTCAGTCCTCTCTTGTGTAGTTTGTTGAGCTAATGTTAAATTACGGACTCAAGTTAACAACATAAATACCTCATTTGCACCCAAAATAGAATTACTTTCGGAGTAGAATTTTCTCCGATGATGTTCTGACAAAGTCTCTTGAATCAGGTTGTGGCACTTTATCTACGACGTGTAATAATCGTGCTGTTCATGCTCCGGTATTCATAAGCGCGTTTGTGATCCTTGGGTATGTATTGTGAATATGAAGTTGGCATCAGCACATAAAAGGCATAGTACTGAATATATTATCCCACGCATCAGGAATTCATTTTGATTGAATAAATTATGTAAATTAGGATTAAAATCGAAACAACCAAAATACTAAGAATTACAGCATGAGTTTCCTAGTTGTCCCCTTCAATTACAGCCCTATGTTTGTAGCATCAAATCAGTAATTTATTTTTGTTCTGTAATGTAATATACAGAATAGGATTTATATGGAAATGCACGTTCCTCTGTTAACTGTATTCCCGCAATGTGTCGGCGTTTGCCGTGGAGCAAAAGCAGCATAAGCTGTGAGCAATGAATCAAGTCTTTTAGGAGTTTTCGTCTTCATTAAATATTTTACTAATAACATGTGTTAACTTTGTACACGGATTAGAATGATTACTATTTTCTGAGACACAACAACTTGCAGTTTTCTAAATAGGCATCTTCGTATATGAATAAAGGTTGACCAACTAGATGACACTTGCTTTATTATCTACTGCTCAACATGTTTCAGACGTTAATGCGTCCATCTTCAGGAGCTTGCGACTATTTGTTGCGTTGTGTAGGCTGACTTGAGGCGTGCCTACCTACATATTAGAGTGCACGGTGTCACATCACACAAGACAGTAAACTTCATGATCACAGATATAAGAACCTCAAATGTCACTTGAACCAAACCATAGGCAATGTGGTTCAGTAACAGCCAGAATGGGTATTATTCTAATTCCTCATACGTTCTTAAAATCATAGTACAAATTTCCCCGTAAAGTCACAAAAGAAGTTGGAATTACGCTTTCAGATCCACCATGATGTTTTGTGTTTTTCCACATGTGTCCCTAACAGTAACTTGCAGGCAAATGACACATTTTCTTGAAAATTTGTACGAAAGTCCTGTCATTGGTGTCTACCGCATTTTCTAAATTTTCAACTTCAGTTTATCAGGAACACTAACTAGACGGTCGGAAAGCTCAAAGTTGGTAAAACAGCACTGACTTCAGCTCATAGTATAGAGTTAGGTGAAGTTCTTAGATGAGACAAAAACATTCCGGTCGCTGACCAACATACGACTTGCGTAATGTTTAATAGAAACATGCAATATTCCACTGCATGTAGGAATGGGCTACGATTTGGAGAACGAGTGAAATTTGGAGAAAATCTCGTTGTAGTGGCGAAGAAAAGAAATCAGCAGAAAAACTGTAAGTAACACAACATTTGTAGTGAAAAAGCAATCCCATTACAGACCTGGACAGGCCCTGGGGTGTTCAGGATTTTGAGGCTTGTTCAAGAAATTCGGCACATGAAGGTGGTAAGTTTGTCAGCTCTAAGCACCGGAACCCTTTCCCAACCACCCCCCTTACCCGCAGGAACTATTCTTGGTACTCATTTCTGTCAGAGGCTGATTCAACCCCAGGGCCATAGTGCGGCCGGAAGTATTATGTCAATTAAATTTCCAATGACACCATCGGGATTCGAACCCGCTACCTTTCGACTTGTAGCGTAGTGCCTCAACCAAATGCGCCATCGTGTGCCCCCAACACTTGTAGTACGCATCGCCAAATCATATTCCTCATCTGATACCAGATTTAAACAAAATCTGGTACTGAAACCTGTTTATAAGCGCCAACTTTTTAGGGTACGGAAAATGTGATTATCAATTGGAATGTTGGGATAAGAAACGACCCAGTCCAAAATTCCCTTCTTATATCAATGCCGCAAAAATTCCCTCCACTAAAGGATTGAACGACATAGAGACAACATTTAGCACACAGCCGCTCTCGGTTTCGTAGAGTACTTTATTTGATTGATTTGTTCGGACAGACAAAATCCAGTTGGAATCGCTGTTGTCAACGAAACAAGATTAACAGCTGAAACAAGGAGACAGCACAATGCAGAGGACAGGATATTTTTCCGTTTTATCTCTGCTCTGCAAAAAGGGAGCTTTAAATATGACCCCTGCTGTAAGTGAAGCGCTGCGATTGAAGGCATTACCTGTGAATTTGCCCCTGAAGCTTTCGACAGAAAAACTGTGGTATAATGACATTAGTAGAAATGGGAAAAATATATAATGCAGTTCAGTGTAGAAAACTGCACATGCCACGCCACTGTTGAGGTTAAGATTCAAATTTACTGTATACTAATTACAAATGAGCCGGTCCCAGAAGCCGCGCGGTCTAAGGCGTAGGTCTGCGGCCGCTCGTCTGCTGAGATTGTGGGTTCGAATCCCACGGGTGCATGGATGTCTGTCTGTTGTGAGTGTTGCGTATTGTCAGGTAGAGGTCTCTGTGATGGTCTGATCACTCGTCCAGAGGAGTCCTATCGACTGTGGTGCGTCGTTGTGTGTGATCTGGAAACCTCGTGACTGAGGAGGTCGTGGCCCACTGGGGGCTGTTGCGCCAAAAAAAGACTGCAAATGAAATGGAAGATGAATTGAATATGATTTTAAACACCAGCATTGAACACGAATCTCATATGGATAAGATAAACGTAAAACTTTTTACGTGCCATTGGGGATATCCAGTTAAAAATGACATACTTTTCCTGGATAATATGTTTCCAAACTGCTATCGGGATATTCTGCTATAAGACACTACAACGTTCTTCCTTCCATTTCCAATTCACCGTTCATAACAACCATCCTGATATCATTGGGACCTTTATAACCTTTTCAGTTGATGCAGCTTTCTATTGCGTGCTGTAAACCTGATTTTCATTTCACCCATCGCAATAGTTACATGAACATGTTCTTATGATTCGATGGAATTAACCAGTTTTCCAATTCAAACAGGTTCTGTGCATGCGAAATAAATGTTTCGTTCGATCATTGGAAACAAACCAACGGATAACGTACAAAATAATTGAAGATATTTCTCAATTAAATTGCATTCGCCTGTATTCCATTAATATGTAAAGTGGATGCTGCCCCGAGCAATGTTACCATCGTGAACTGACAGAATGCTGTATGTCCCTGCCTTCCCTATAATTTAACTGTTCGAATGTCCTTCGATTTTGATAACAATATTGAGCCTGTAGTTGAGTAAAAAATACGTAATTATTCAGTCTGTAGGTACAAAGCTCGCAGCGATGTAGCCAGTCACATTCGTAATGAGAATTTATCAAACCAATAATTTTGTATCCTTATTCTATGGATTCAGGTGTCATTACGGATTTGTACAAGGAATTAGGCCCAAATGCACTAAAAAAATTCTTAGCAAACATAAATGAGTATATAAGACAGAAATTATTTAACGAATGCCCTTTTGAAAGATTTTCTTTTTATGCAAGGTCAGAATGAATTAGAATTTGACGATTCATTATTGTGGACTGTGTCTGTGGAATGTGCGTGTAAGTTAGCACACAGAATGTTGGAACATCCTTAATATAAATACTGTAAAATTTAATTCAGAAGACAGTGTAATAGACTGGGCGTTTAGTACGCAAAAGGAAGAGAGGTATGCGGGCAAACTCTTAGAGAATATTAAGGCAAAGCGCTTGTGAAATCTAGGACAACGATGGTAGATAATATTAAACTGGATATTAAAGGAATGTGGTTGTGACAAGAGACTTACGACTGTATTTTGATATCAGTTATGTCGAACCTCGGGTTGTGTTGAGAGAATGTTAAGGCAAACCGAGTGAACATTATCAAGAAATGTGTAGGTGAACAATCTTAGAAACTGTACTGTAAATGTCATAATTAAGCCAAGTCGCCATTTCTTTTAATAAGCATTTAAACATGCATAAATTCAAGTGTCTTCTACAAACAGAAGTTGAAAGCGTTTCTGATTCTGACTTACGTAAAAAGAAAAGGCTGTGTCTTTACATGCCAAGAAATTACAGAGCGAAGTTACCCGCAATCAAACTCAGTGCTACAGAGGAGGTGGGTTTCAGTGTCATGCTCCGACATCTTTACCACCGGGGAAGAGATCCGGTACTAATTTCAAGGGCGTTGGTTGAGCCGAGGGGTCGGTCAGACTTCGTCTGGAAAATCTCGCCCCAACGGGGTTCGAACCATGAACCACTCAGCCCGTAGCGAGTCGCTGTACCGACTGAGCTATTCCGGCTTCTCAATTACATAGTGCTATTTACATATCTTTATTCGTCGATTCTAAGCCGAAATTTATTTGGACTAACACCACAGATTTAATATTTGGTGTAACTTATTTATGTTCTCTGTGGCTACAAACTTTTCGCATTTTAACAAAACACAAAGCTGCTACTGGCTGGATGGTCCGGAGTTTGGAAGCCGGTGGAGGCGAGAGTTTCCCTAAATCATAAGCTTTATGGGCTCATATGATGAATTCGTGCACGTGAGAACAAACTTTACTCTCGAATAATAATTCACAAAACAAAAAGAGGCATTATTGGTATAGTCGCAGAACAATGTAATAATTCTGGGAATGTCAGATACAAAACTAACGAAAAAAGCAAGTTCGTGCCAGTGACGTATGCTTCTCTATAAATAAAAACGGGTTTAGGATTAACAGCGCATCAATATCCATCCCCTCTCATACACATTTTTTAAAATATCAGAGACTCACCATCGGACAGTGAGTTGGATGAATTTATATACCTGATTACGGTAGCTGAATCAATGTAACTGTTTTAGGGGACCAGAGGTAAAACAAAAGAGGAGACACTTGTACTGTGTTAGAATACACATAGGCTATTTACCAAATGAACTTTTCCCAGTTTTACATACATGCATCAGGGGAAATGTAGCCACTTTACTGTTGATTCAGATTTATCTTTGGAAATCTGACCATGGTATAGTTATGGAGATAGAATGGTGGTGCTTAAAGCTATTACATCTAAGCTAAATAGAGACATTTCATGTATAGAACTGTTTTAACACAAAATCTGCTCGCAGTTTATAAGGACTGTTTCTTCAACAGCACATTTCAAATACTCAAGTTACTTTTTGGTAGAAGGTGGAATTTACTGCGATTGCTAAATTGGAATTCATGCTGAAGAAACAGTTCGTTGCTAAATTCAAGGTAAAGGTAAATCAGTCCCGTTACAGGCCTGGAGTGGACCAGTGGTTTCCAGGAAGTTAAGGTTCCCAGATTTCATGACAACGGTACAGGATGGTGGCAAGGTTGTCAGCCTTAGGCACCGGCCGCCTTTACCCCAGGAAATGCTCCTGGTACTCATTTCTGTTAGAGGCTGAGTCGACCCCAGGACCATAGTGCGATCGGAAAGATTTTATGTCCATGAAAAATTCCAATGACACCAGCTGGGATCGAACTAGCGACCTTCCGATTGGTAGCGCAGCACTTTAACCAATGTGCCACCGCGGTCCCCCGCTAAATTCAAGGTACAATAACTAAGTGACTAGCTAACTGACTAAGTCCATGAAAGATGGCTGTTCAGCCAGTCACCAAACACCGCGCACTTTATGGGACCTGAAAGTTCATTACCGTGTTCACAAAATTCCACCATTTGCACTTTTCCTTAGCAAAATTAATCCCTTCCGCGCTCCTCTAACAAATATCTTGAAAATTCACTTTGATACGTATTCCTATCTAGGTCTGGACATTCTACGTGGTCTTTTTCCCTCAGGTTTCCGCACCACAACCCTACAAGCACCCCTCCTTTTCTCATAGCGCCATAGGCCCGCTGATCTTATTTATCTTTATTTAGCCACCCCTTATTTAAAATACTATACTTATATTTAATTAACAAGAGAGAATAAAGCCACCAGTAACTCGTTCTCCAGATGTGGTTCAAAACAAAGACCCCTCGGATACGAAGCCGATGTGCTAACCAATCGATCGCGACATTTCTTGTCACAGAGTCCGATAAAATGCGCGGAATCGGTAGAACCAAGGATGAAGGGTCGCAATGTGTAACAGAGTGTAACATGAAGCAGATACAGCGGGCGAAAGATCCTGCTTAAGGTTTTCATAGTACACATTCTTGGAGATTTGATGCTTTGAAATATTCTAGCACTGAAACCAACGATATGTACTAAACGCATAGATGTGGCACCTACGTCACATGAAACGGAGTGTGCTCCATTGGACAGACAATTTAATGGTACGAGAAACCTAAAACCAGCTGTGTGTAGAAAATTCGGAATTTTTGGTGTTAAAACAGGTCGTACATATAAAAAACACTGGTCTTGAGAGGTTAATTAATTACTTTTTCAAAGACAATTTTCAATTATAGAGATACAGAAATAATTGCCTGTTAGTACAATGAAATCAAAGGAACTACAAACGAAACAATTTGAAGGCTTTCATAGTTATTCTGAAATTCACAGCACTCTTGTTGACTGTAATAATAATAATAATAATAATAATAATAATAATAATAATAATAAAGAAATTGAGAATATATGCCGGTTATGTAAGCAACATGAAGAAACTATTGACCACTTAACTTCGGGATGTCCCATTTTGGCAAAGAACGAATATTTAATGAGACACGATAAAGTTTGTACTCATTTGCACTACTCAAT
>Ga0123354_10007506_pt1 | contig 16425 bp, 8 predicted proteins | sample TergutLab28metaG_2_FD_97872 | JGI IMG/M metagenome (GOLD analysis project Ga0123354, IMG submission 97872) | Labiotermes labralis P4 segment gut microbial communities from Petit-Saut dam, French Guiana - Lab288 P4 | ecosystem: Host-associated > Arthropoda: Insects > Digestive system > Gut ...
GAGTATATACCATGTTTAAAATATTCAATACCTATATTTGTTGAATAAATATATAAAATGCAACTTTAGAGGTTAGCGGTGCGGTACGACCACTATAGTTGACATTAGGCGTCAAAAGTTTAAAAGGACAGGTAAAGTGAGTGAAACACAACTTATGAATATATTATAGTATATATATACAAGATGTGATATAATACCACATCTTTTATAGTTTCCTTGAATAAGACATATGACCTGACGATGGCCTAGAAAAGAAGGCCGAAACATGTAGTCACTTGTAAGCTACACCTTGTAAATTAAATAATATATTCATAAGTTGTGTCTGACTCACTCTACCTATCCTTATAACTGTATGCATCACAACGGGCATGGCTCACTTAAAAATGAAAAACTTTAAATGACAATCGAAAGTAGGAGTGTACGGTGCGACGCTTTTGCAATGCATTGCAGTTGCCTTATGGCGACAGCTGAACGAACAAGATAGGCAATCTAGGTTGAAGAAATCCAACAAGATGCAACAGAATGCAGAAATTTATTTACTGCTAAATTACTCTACATGTTTCGGGCGTCCATCGCACCCATCATCAAGAGTACATAAAGCTGTAGTTGCAGCCTCTGGTACTGATTATACTATCTGGGAAACGAGATTCTTCAAACTTGACCAAATAAGTCCTTATTTGGTTACGTTTGAAGAAGCCTGCTTCCCAGTTAGTATGATCTGTACCAGAGGCTGCAACTACAATTTTATGCACTACTGATGATGGGCGCGATGGACGCCCGAAACATGTAGAGTAATTCAGCAGTAAATAGATATCTGCACACTGTTGCATCTTGTTGGATTTCTTCAACCTAGAATTACGATGCACGTAACTACAAATATTAAAAAAGGGGGGGGGGGCTACGTACGCTAACAAGATATTGGGGCGCGTTCCCATAACCACTGTTTCACGGAAACGCAACAACAAATTCCTTTGTATTATTGTTGACTAACATGTAGCTGCGAATATATAACAAGAGTTCAGTGTTCCCCTGGAAATGCAAGGATGGGTTCCCTGTGCACAGTTGTCGTGCTACAGAATACTCCGTACTCCTGTCAACAATATAAGCGTACTTAGGTCGTCATGTAAAGCACCCGATATTGTTGTCCCATTTTATCCAAGTCTGGAGCTTCTCGACATACTTTCGTAGAAGCCTTCAATATCAAATTTCAAGAAAATCCGTCCAGTACCGGTACATTCAGGCGGACGGATGGACAAACAGGCATGATGATGCTAACAGACGCTTTTTGCGGTTCATGCTGTCTCGCGCGTAATGAACTTTCGATTTCATACTGGAATTAATAAGTTATGGCTTGTGAGATTCTGTATAAGGAAATACCACACACATTCCTAAAAATGTTATGCGAAACGCTTTTTTTACAGGCTCGCATTTATAGACATAGGCCTAGGAACGATGGGAAGCCATGGAGTTATATGATCGGCGTCTGTTGTAATGGCAGTAATGTACTGCAAGGTAAAGTGTAAGTTCTAATGCGCCTAATTCAGGATGGCGCCACAGGCCTACAACCGGTATGGGGCAGGGGTACTACATGGACTCAGGGGCGTGACTGACACTGCCGCTAAGGGTTCAGCGTACCACCCGTGTAGGCATGAGACCGGCTGGGTTGCACGGCACGTCTGGACGAGACGGTGGATAAGTTTATAGACACGAAGTTCTGAGCGAGCCGACGGTTATGTGGTCGTGTATTCAGCTACAGTTTGATAATTAAGTTCTATTTATTTACGATGTATCCCCAATACTTCACCATTTAAAACTCAGTGATTGCTACATGGACTGCCAGGTTTAGCCCCGTAAGAACAATACGTTTTGCCCGCGCAGTGTATACATGAGTTGTGGATAGCAAATAATACACAGAGACTGTTTCCCTATACAACAACAGCTTCTTTGTCTTTCTAATGGAAACACGGAGTATTTTCTGCGAGGTATATAATGTAGCTTAAATTACTTGTCAATTTCTGAGTTCATAGAGGGTCGGTGATCGACCAATAAATATGTAGGGAGGAATGGTGCGGCCTGGGAAAAGCGAGTATTCGAAGAAAGAAAGTCCGATTTCAACTACGTCCAACATGAATGCCACATGAAGAAGCCTGGGCCCGAAACCGGGCCTCCAAGGTCACAGGACAGTGAAAAACCGACTGCGCTATGACACGGTCTGAATTTTTTAATCTTCATGGCGCTCAGTGGTTGTACTGCATGTTTAATTTGGAAGGGAGAAGGGTGAGAAATGTGGCACGAATGAGGGTAAGAGAAATTCACACGTATTTGTGGTGGAGAAACTTGGAACGAATCACTTGGAAGGCCTAGGTGTAGATGGAAGGATAATATTAAAACGAATCGCGAAGAAATACAATGGGTGGAGGCCTGGGCTGGATTAATCCGCTTCGGGACGGGGATAAATGGTGGGTTCTTGTGAACACGGTAATGAACCTTCGGGTTCCGTAAATTACAGGGAATTTCTTGATTAGCGGAAGAACTGTTAGCCTCTCAAAAAGACTCTGTTCCATCGATTCCGATTAAGAAGCAGTCATATTACAGGTTTCGGAACTCAAGAGCTTTAGGCAAGTGAGAATTCCGTTCCAGCGTGATGGGTGTTACTTCACAGCGGTATGTTAATGGAGACATTAAAATTGAGAGAGGCCATCCCGTTGTGTATTATCAAATTTGTATAATATATTATTATGTACCGTCAATACACAACATACATAAAGCCATTTCACGAAATGGGATCCCAATGAGTATTGTTTTTACTCTACCTTAATGTTGTTCTTAGATGGCCGGTCACGGCCGAAACATGTAGCCAAATATAACCTAATTGTAATTCCTACATCCCCAAAATGGGATCCCACTTAGTACTATTTTTACTGTACCTGAATGTTTTTCTTAGTTGACCTGAAGATGGCCGGTCGCAGCCGAAACATGTAGCCAAATATAACCTAATTGTAATTGCTGCATCTTGTCTTGATGTATGTTGTGTATTGACGGTGCGTAATAATATGTTATACAAAAATGAGACATTAAAATCACACGGTTGATGAAGTCACATTTTAGGATTTAATTAAATTTCCTAATATTTCCGGGTCTTAACTGGCGCTGAACACACGACGCTCTTGTGTACGGGCGAAAAATTGAAACCCATCTGACGTCACATAAACATGGGCAGGTGTGCAGTGCAATTGTGTGCTACGCCGCCTCAGCATTCCTTCGAAACTTCTCGTGACGTGCTTGCGTTTGTAGAATACACATTAACGCATATCACGAGAAGTTTCACAAACCCGAACTTCCCGACAACATTAATTCCGGCGACTAGTGTATTTACAGATATGAATAAATCCCGACCCTTAATGTCAAATACTTTACAGTTGCTCGAAGTAGCCATTAGAGGCCTAACTGTTTCTGCCGCACGTGGCTGATGTCCTAAAATATTACTCTTTCCCAGAACTACTCCATCTATAATCACCTCCAGTCACTCATTTAATTATCATGATCGTTCAACATAGCACTTTGTAATTAAGGAACGGGTTACTTCCCTATTGTAAAAGATGGAACGCGTACTGCTTGGTATTTTTCAATCTAGTGGAAATTCATTTCACGCCTACAAACCGGAAAAGTGTGACAATTTGAAGACCTTAACGCAACAACTCGTTAAAGGAAGGTTTGTGAAACAGAGACAGGCGATGTTCGTATCAAGTAATTTTGTTGCACGTTCGCGTAATGTTTATACCCGTCTGCTATCCAACTATCCGATACCATTTCACTCGAACAGAATGCTTGCATGACGATGTAATGTCGCCGGCAACAACAAAACGCACTTGAGTGTTCAAGTGCCCGATGTTTTTGTTCGATTCTAACCAAATTTCGATTTTCTTGACAGATTTTCATGAAATTCTGCAACATCAGATGTCACGGAAACTCGTCCAGTGGGAGCCTATTTGATACAAGCTATGCGGGCAGACGGACGGACAGACATGATAAATCTCATGGGAGCATTTCGCGACTTACTGTATGCGAACGCGCCTAAAAAGGAAAAAGAGTCATCATTTCAGATTTAAAAAATAGACCCCTGATTATTTTAGGCTACTTCACCTGTTTCATCTTTAATATTATTCCATCAAACATCCATCAGAGTACATCAGTGATACAACAGTACACTATGATGAGTGTTTGATGGAATGGATTACTTCTTTCGGCTCATTTGCATATACTACCAAGTTTAGACCGACACAGGGTTTTGTTTCCCTTTTCATCATTAATTTACATTAAGCTCTGGCCAGCTTCACGTCATTTAAAATCTGACCTATACCATTCACAAAAATATTAATCCTGCAGTGAAGAACCAAGAACTGCCCACAGTGGCACCGGTAGTAAGAAACAGGTGACTACAGATATTACAGTCCAGAGTGTCATAAGATTCGTAGCTCAGCTGTGCAAGTGTGACTTCTCTCTGTGGGATATCGGTTCGAATATAGACTAATGTTATTGTGGGTTTCCTTAATCTTTCGAGACGAATTCTGAGATAATTACATCAAACGGGAAATTCCACTTACTTCCAAAAGCCTGCAATCTTTAGCCTCTGAAGGTCTTTCGGACTCATTATCTAATCGAACGCCCTTCCACTACCTTTCTCGTTTTATCACGGTGGCGACCTGAATGCGGCGCGCCAAGCCATTGCTTGGGCAGATGGAAACAATTTAATGTTAAGACGTTCATTACTGGATACTGCTCCCAAGAAAAAAAAAATACCGTAATTTTAAACACTACACCACACACAACAGTGACTGGCGTGGAGACATTCAACTTCGTCTTTCAGGTCTGGACCGCCTCTGGAATACATACAATCTTTCATCCAGTAAATACTGCAGGTAAAACGGCTGGAATGTGAAGCTGTCCACTCATCTGCATGTCGTACGAAGTTTTAAAGAACGCATGGAGCCGTACCTTCATCCCACACCTCTTTACTGTACTAAATTAAACTTGATAGCACCACGCGTATCAAAACAGTTGTTTAATAACAACTGTAGTGCAAGAATGATATTTCAAGAGATTCAGTAACGTTTCTACAGGTTACAAGTAACCCTCTATGGACGCACACTTACAAGGCCAATATGATCTCTACCTAGTCGAGAAATTAAAAATACAAGAATTATTGTGGTAGGCCGCTGCTTTAATCTATGTTACAAGGTAATCGGTTCACTACGTAATATAAACAGAATGTTTAAATACACCGAAAATGAATTTACAGCTCATGACTTAAAGTGTAGGCTAACTTTTAACACTTACCACAGAATCTCGATACTCTACTGGGTATTCAAATCATCGCTGGGAACATGCTTGTAAAAGCCAGCAGGCATGGATTGTAGTTCCAACACTTACCGCCGAACCTAACTAGAGTCACAAAATGACGACTCCTTATGTTATGCAGAGTTCGCGAAATGAAAGGTCAACACTATTAACAAAGATTAGCTTTTAACTTAACAAAGATTAGCTTTTAACTTATGTCCCCTTTCTGAAGCTGAAGACGGAGGTACAGCATGTCTCCGGAATACCGTAAGGTCTACTGTTTTCGCCACACACGATGGCCAACGTCCAAAATTCTCCCATAACATTATTTGTACCAAAACGCTTCGCCGACAAAGTTTCAGCTAATAATGATAAATAGTGACATCAATTTGTAAACAAACAACAAATAAACATAACTGTCCTCATGCTGTTTTCGCGAATATAAGATTCGCGATAGCAGACCGAACACTTATATAAACGACAGTAACTGTTACTGAGTAGCCACATTTAAACATACTTCTATGATTTCAACATGACTAACTGTACGCCAACGCTTAATCTGATTAACAGCCTTAAGTACACTAATTAGGCATCATTTTATTACTCTCCGACGTGAAATTCAAGCATACTTTTATGATTCGATCGTGGCTAACTGTACGCCTACGTCTATCTGAACTGAACAACAGCCATCGGTATACTAAACATGCATCACTTTATTAACATATGACGAGAATTTTAAAGTTGTCCGTTCTGTGACTTTTATGTTTGTACTCATTTAAGAATATCCATTCAGTTGGTAAATAAATGGTATACGCTGATCCGACGAGAAATTTACCGTGCTTGCCTTGATAATGTGAAACTGTTGCTTACGGGACAGGGAAGTAAAAAAATGCAAATACATCTTGGATATTCAAATCTTAATTATTTTCCCCTTCACAAGAACCACAGTGCACGCAATTTACCCTTATTATCACAAGTCTGAATCGTATAACGCCTACCTGACAACAGAACAATATCAACAGACAGTGTCATTCACGGTTCAAAATAAACACAGAAGCAGTTTAATAACAACAGCCGTAACACTAACACGAACACGCAGACAATTTCGAGACATCGCAACCAAGCGTCTGGCCGCCTCGCCGTCAACACGCGCACTACTGCAGTTACATACAGTACAACAGTGTGGAGGGAAAATTCAGCGGCGGAGCACTTGTGACGTCATGAATTTAAGTGACTGTACAGGATGCAGTTCAAGACAGAGCTTTCCATTTTACCTTTCTTCCCCTTTCGAGGACTGTTATACCGCACGTTTTAGCAGTAGGCTTCCCTTTCATCTTGTTTGCTTGAACTCACAACCAGACAGCAGCAAAGTTACGCCGGTTCCTTCGTTTTGATGACATTTGGGAAACGTGTTTGGCTTACAGCCGTAAAAAAAACCTGGGTACTTCAGAACAGTTATGGTGCAATGTGACACCAAATTTCTTTTGCCATCGCGCAACAGCCTCTCGTGAGCCAATGCCTCCCCATTATCCAGCCATCACAGTCACACTTAGTTACACACACACCCCTCGGTAGGACTCCTCTGGACGAGGGATCATCCCGTCCCAGAGACCTCAACCTGACAAAACACAACATTCACAAGAGACAGACATCCATGCCCCCTGGGGGATTCGAACCCGCAATCCCATCAAGCGAGCCGCAAACCCACACCTGACACCGCGGGCTACTGGTTATCTGCATGTGACCTGAGAGAGCTAGGGGAATACAGCGACTGATCACGTGACTGCGGCAGGGACTTTGGTACCTGACAAGGGCAAAATGTTTACTGCAGGCTATCGACCCAACTCATCTTCGCATAATTTTATGACGGGTGAGAGGGGGTGATTTCTTCTCGAGGATAAGGCGCCCTATGAGTGAAACTCAACCCTCATTCAGATCTGCCCTGGACATAGTGGCAAAGACAAAAAAAAAATGGTGTTCCTTGCCGGAAATCTGACCGTAGCTATTTTTATAGTTTGAAATCGAGAATATTTTTATAGTTCCCGTAGCGTGTATTCATAAGGTATCAGCTGTCCTTTACACGGTAAAGGAAAGTTTTGTGGTTCGGTATGCGTCAGCATTATTATTTCATTGTGTGAAATAAATAATGCTATTGATTCCTTTTGAAATCTCGTTTTCTTTGTCAGGGTTTCCTTACTAGCAAGTAGGTATGAAGTCAATAACACAACTATTGTTTAATTAGATGTTATATTCTAGGTCATAAGACTACATGCTTCGGCCGGTAGTGGCCATCATCAGGTCTTTGTCATTCGACACAATTAAGATTATTTATATAAACAAGCCGCCACTCAATTATATAAATAATCTTAAGTGTGTCGAATGACAAAGACCTGATGATGGCCACTACCGGCCGAAACATGTAGTCTTTTGACCTAGAATATAGCATCTAATTAAACAATAGTTGTGTTATTGACTTCACACCTACCTGCTAGTTTATACTACACAACGGGGATGGCACAATTCAGAGGGTTTCCTTATTGCATTGTATTGCACAGAGCGTCGCTAAACGTTATCGTCAAGAACCGTAGCACAGCGGCTAGCCTTCTTTAGCATTCGGAAGAAACCGGGTTCAAATATTCGCCCAGAAGTAGAAGGTAATGACTGATTGACGGCTGTGATGTGTTTAGCCAGTATTTAGAACTTGGATAGCATTTTTTAAATGGAATACGACCGCTTTCTTCCACTTTTTTCAAATTAACAACTGATATTACCATATCGATATAGCTGGAGAATAGTTAAATAAATCAATAACGAGAGATAAGACGATTCTGTGTCAACGAATGTATGTAAACCGGCCATATTTTTTTCAGGAAATTTGATAGAAGTCCAAGTATCCATTAGGGAATCACAAACACTTGTCTAGTTGGCATGATATGAGCTGCTTTTGGGTTCACTTCCAGTGTAGAAATGGTTTTTTTTTTTTGGTCTCGACCAGTTGAGTGTTAAATTGTTCCCATATTTTCCTTACGCAGCTGCATCTTCGCAGGCATGAGTGGTGAAGACCTCTCGGGTAAAGGTTTTCCGGTTTAGCTTTGGTCAAGCATGCACGGATGCAAGCTGAACCGTAACGATCCGGCCGCATATACTCTAGTTACTTCACGCTGCTACAGGTACTCAGTTCGAGCTCTAAATACTGACCTGAAGGTTTAGAAAAAGAGTGGACACGTTGAAATAATGAGTGTCAAAATTTGTACACCCCAACAATTTTTTTTGGCGCAACAGCTCCCAGTGGGCCAGGGTCTTCTCATTCGCGAGGTTTCTAGAACACACACAACGACGCACCACAGTCTGTAAGACTCCTCTGGACGAGTGATCAGCTCTTCGCAGAGACCTCTACTTGACAACACATTTCACTCACAACAGACATCTGTGACGCTGGTGGGATTCGAACCCACAATCTCAACAGGCGAGCGGCTGCAGACCCACGCCTTAGACCGCGCGGCCACCGGGACCGGCCAACAGAAATATTAGAATGAAAAAAATCAAGAAACTGGGGAAGGGAGAGGGTGTTGTACGAATTTGGGAAATTCACGCAGAGAATTATTTCAATGTGTTCCATAGTTCGTGCATTAATTAGATTTACAAAATATATAAACAACCAACAAATGCACTATAATTTTATGATGTATTTTCATTTATAATATCTTCACCAACATGTTTCGGCCAGTACTTCGGTTATCTTCAGGGTGATATTTTTTATACAAGAATACAATTGTAGTTAATTGGATCAAAAACATCACCTTGAAGATGGCCGGATTACTGGCCGATACATCTTAGTAACTGACCAACTTAATGCACAAATTTTTGTTTCATAATAAGTTTATTATATTCCTCTACATGTTTCGAGCACTATGTGCTCATCATCAGGAGGTCAAAATTGTATTATACAGCACCTGGTATCGTCACACTATGTAGGTGGCCGTCCGGTGCGCAGGTTGAGAGAGGACCTGCGCACCGGACGGCCACCTACAGAGCGTGACGATACCAGATGCTGTATAATACAATTTTGACCTCCTGTTGATGAGCTCAACAGTGCTCGAAACATGTAGAGGAATATAATGAACTTATTATAAAAAAGAATTTGTGTTACATCCGTAGGCAGCAGGCTAGTCCCGGTATCAGAGTGGATCCAACAAGTTTTGGAGCGCGCGCTTAGTGCACTAACAATGCCGCTTCTGCTCTGTCCAGCAGCCCTCTGATGACGAAATGACAAAGCATAAAAATCCGCAAGACTTACTTGTCTGCTTAATTTTTCGCTACACATTTTCCTCGAAACTTTCTTCGCCGTGATGAAACTTTTATCCAGGTACGCTCGAGGTCGTGCAGGATCGGAAATACCCATCCACCGTCATTGTCTTCACGTGGACCTAAGTGTTCGCTGTTGTTTTTTTTCATTGTAAGTACAATTAGAATGTTCTGACGGATTGCAACGAAACTTCCCAGTACCACATTTCATTAAATTCTGTTAAATTTTTTTTGAGTTGTTACAGACATTGGTGACGCTGATAGAAGCATTCTGTGAATATGCCGAAGAGGGAAACGGTGTGAGAGCGAAACTCAACTCGACTGGCTGAAGATAAGGTCATAGACCAGGGTTTTATTAAGACTGCGATGATGGAGGTCTTTCCTTGCAATTCCTCAGTGTTTATTTTATGTAGCTCGAATGAACCGTGTAAAGTTCAATTTGCAGAAAATATTAGCGACAGAATCTAAGTCACGTGCGGCAGCTGCAGCAGGAAATAGAAAGAAAGAGATTCATACACATCTCCATTTCTTCGCTTATATCTGTAATTCATTCACAGCATCCATTAGACTAGAGAATGGGGTAAATGTCTCCAGGCACGCCTACGCCCTCAGTGGCCTGCCAGACATTTTAATCTTCTCTTTTCTCTACCTGGACTTGCTTTTTCTGTCCGCGATGTTTCTCTGGTCCAGTGTGGAGCTGGTTAACGTAATCGGTGTAGTGAATAGGATACGGACGGACGATCCGGGGTCCGAATCCCGGCAGGGGTAAAATATACTGGCTCTGGGGCCACCCAGCCCCCTATTCTGTTGGTGTCCGGAGCTCTATCCCCGATAGAAATGCGGCCAGGGCGTGATGTTGACCAGTACTGCCGAGGTTAAAAATTGGTGGAGCGTGCTTCTATTTCTATTTCGCTTGTTTGGTTACTTATCGCCGCCATATTGAAATCTGAAGAACATTTTTGCACGGCCGTCATCTTGTTATATTATTATTATACTTTATAAAAATATTATCCGAAAAAAAAAAGGTACAGGTTTTTTCTATAATCGATTTCCGTGCATCACTTCAGGATCCTACGAAAAGTGACAGTATTGTCGCGCCAGAAGTAAGAGTTTTGCGCGGGCACCACATTGTTATTACTGCCTGTAGGAAATTAAAAATAACACCCCTCTATAAAGGCGTAATGATCGTGGTAACTTTTATGGCAATCGGTCGTCTGGTTCTAGAGGTTCAACGAACTACCCGCATTAAGACAGCGTGACGATCTCATAAGCCCTCTACTTCCCTTCCTTTTTGGAAATGAATGTTGGTTGGACATGCGATAATGAGTTGAACTGATAGTAAACGCCCGTATATCGGCGTCTCATTCATTCGCCTTTTGCAATCGAAAATCGCTGTCTTGCCGTGTGCAACTACCGAACTTGTCTTCACGAAAGACCCTAACGTCGCAGATAATGTATAGGTGCTCCTGCTGCTGTAACGCAATCCAGACCCGTGGTTATGACTTGAACTTTCGCAATTCCTACTACCCATGCTGGAAAATGTCAGCAGAAGTCTACACTAAATTACACAGAGTGTAAAGCAATACTCAAGTAGCAGGACGGAAGATAAACCAATGTATGAAACTGTTGTGGCGAATTACACGCGAGTCACACTGGAGTTTCCATGGTTATCGGTTGTCCATGTTCTGAGTGACGATACTACACAGAGCTTGGTTTGTGAGTGACGTTACACTTGATGGTTACGACAGAGGTGGGTTTGTGAGTGATGAAAGTCGCCATGAATTAGTTCCTGTATATCATGATAACGCCGTCAGTTGAAGGCCGTATTTCTAGTTTAAGTATAATTTTTCACAATCTGAAGGAAAGGCCTGAAAAAAGAACTACAAAATTCTGAATCACAGTGGCCGTACCTGTGTTTGAAAAGTCCCGTGCCGTAAGATGCAGTTAAATAACGGGCGTTGTCAGGAACACCATGCCAAATGTAAATCGCATTATAAAGGAAGAATTCTCTGTTGAAATACAAAGTAAATTTGACTCTCTGCAAGAACTGAAGGCATGTAGCGGAGTCGCAGTATATCTCCACTGTTTGTTAACCACGGCACTAGATTGAAGTGAGTGGTCAGTTTCAAGCCTCGGCCACTTTACCCACACGTAAAACCCCCCAGTGTAGAGACTGGGTACTTATTTATTAGTTTTCTTCAAAACTTAAATAGGACAACAATGATTAGATATGAAATAGGAAAGTAGATTGGGGGTTCTGCTTGGACATCCTTGCGTTGTGTTTTCAGGGCCCATACAAGTAGCCTTTTGTTAGGACCTCTGTCTTCTACGAGTAAATGGACCAAAATTTCACATGTATTTCTCAAACCTCCTATGTGTGCTACATGCCTAAACCATCGCACAGTTCTCGATGTGATCATTCTAACAATATTTTGTGAAGAGAAAGAATTATGAGGCTCTTCATTGTGGAGTGTTTTCTTCAGTCCTACTGTTACTTCAGTCCTACTGTTACTTCCTATCTCTTTCTGTCGGACTATTCTGTCTTTTTCCATCACGTTACTTCATTATTTGTTAATTATAGTTAATAACCCACTCGCCGACGAGCTGATCACTCGTCCAGAGGAGTCCTACCAACTGTGGAGCGTCGTTTTGTGTGATCTAGAAACCTCGTGAATGAGGAGGACCTGACCCAATGGGGGCTGTTGCGCCAAATAAAAAAAAGCGTTAATAACCTAAGTAGAAGGCCAGAATCTGAAGTACAGAAATACCGCTCCAATAATTTCGTCTAGAATTCAGACCAGTTTAATGACAAAACTGTAAAAGTATGCGGCGTCAAATCCAGTCAGGTCTAATCTGCTAAGTACTTGTTAGAAATGCTGAGCGAATAAACACACTGTACCGGCAAAATAAATGGGTGAAGGTCTTTCTTTATTTGAATAGTTGTGTAATGTATAGTCCTTACTTGCTTACTTACTCCATGGTGCAGAGTCCTTCTTGAGAAGCTAACTGGTTTGCAGCTAGTCAAGAAATTCCCCGCATTTTATGGAACCTGAAGGTTCATTACCGTACTCACAAGTGTCCGCCACCTGTCCCTATCCTGGGCCAGCCCAATCCAGTACATATACCCACATCCCACCTCCTGGAGATCCATCCTAATATTATGCACCCATCTACGCCTAGGTCTCCCCAGTGGTCTCCTTCCCTCCGGTTTCCCCAACAAGACCCTATACATCCCCCTCACTACAACAAATTTTCTAGTTACAAACAGAAAGGTCAGGAGCCTACTTTATTTTACTTGCAAGGTGAATGTCGAAGCTTGTTATGGTATCATGTAATCTGTAAAGAAAAGTTTAAAGTCGCATAAACAGCAGGGATTATTGTTGTTGTTATTAAGGTACATCTGTATAGATCTGTAAGACGTCTTTCCTCTACCTATCGTCAGGGCGTAAAAATACACAAACTTTCAACAGTTTGTGGGATTTTAGCAGATTCACTCCGGGGCCACTTTCTTTTCGTTATAGTTGTTCCTATTCTTAAGTCTCCTTCATATCGCCATCACTATCACACGAAATGGACTATTTTCTGATTCTGTTACAGGGTTTACCCTTCACTGCCTAGTGGTTACTTTAGGTGCCACCATGTTTAACGCCCAGAAATCATATGCTAACATCCGCAGTGTATGTATGTGTTCTGCGCGGATCTCAGGGAGAAAACAGCAATTATTTTTCTGTACAGTTTAACTGATTGGATTTTATAACTGAGATGGAAGCGTTTATTGTGCGGTTCAAACTGAACCTTTACATACAATTCAGGAAAATCATCGACTTATATTTGATCATGAGCCCTAGCTGAGATGGACAGATTGAACGATAGTTGTAAAGTGGCTTTGACTTTGAGTCTTTGAAGCGCTGAATGTTCTCTCTATCCTATTATCGAAGGTCCTTCGCGTCTGCCATTCAGAAATATGTTTTCGGACTTTTTCACAATCGTTCTAGTCATTTACTGGTTACTGATAATGCTGATGCTGTTTTTAGTACTGTAATTATTATGAAGCCGTATTAGAACACTGTAGTACTTGTATTTATCATGCAGCTGGGTCTTGACTTGCCAGTTTTCCTGCTTAAATAGCACAGTTTCGAAATTAATGGAGAAGTATCGGTGTAGATCCAAGTATTTTGCTGCGCAGCGCTATTTGTAGATAAAAATTAATGCTGTCCTTCGCGTTACGGTTGTCTTACGTCCATAATCCTAGGGTTCCAGTAACTATCACGCTGGAATGAGAGGCTGAATATATCCCACAGTTCAGTGGAAGATCCGTGTCGACAGATATGATGACTAGCCAAGCACAACACAAAATACACACACACACACATATATATATATATATATATATATATATACACTTATTCATAATAACCATCCGTCTGTAAGAATAATACAGAAAGGTATAAATTAAAAGTTGTTTGTTTTAGCTTTATTGCTAGGATACGGGGGGACCTAGTGTTCGGGGAAAATCCATACCAGCGCATTTGCTTTGATACAAGGTAGCTTGGTCATAGAATTATTACCATACTTGGGGAAAACCTAGCGCGGTATTGTAGCATGGCTGCTAGGATGCGGGAGAAACAGGGATTATTCAGAGGCACGCTAATACACATGTCCGCACGCTTATATAACGAGGTCTAGCTCCTTAACATACGGTTTAATAACGTTCCAATACGCAACGTCGCTTCACCGGTTCATAAATAACACACAGTGACAGTTACCACCAGCCACCTGCTATATTGTGTTACAGACCTGCACATTCTCCCATCCGCACTTATCTCGCTGGGTGGTCTCCTCCTTCTATGAATTCCGACTAAAACTTTGCATGCATTTCAACGTCCCAGTAGCTACATTTACCGTCCGTCTAATCATTCTTCATTTTGAAGAATTCTCTGTTCTGGTACAAGACGCCGCGTGTCTCGTAAAAGTTTACCGAAGCCTAGAGGAACCTTCTGCCTCCATCTTTAGAAGATGAATACAGTAAGTTCCTCTGTAATGCCTGTATATTTCTGCCAGAGTACACGGCGTCACAAACAAGTAGATGGTATTCTGCAGTCAACCCAGTGAGAACATTTCAACTCATTTTCGACTGTCAGTCTAACAGTAGAGTGTCTAGTGAAATTTGGGCTATTCGCGGTTTAAGCCCCAGAGTACCATAATTTGTAAAACATATAGTGCAGATCACAACTTCTCGTTATGTGAGTCCCGTACATCCGGCTATTCTCATCAACAACCATGTCTGAGATATTCGATATGTTCTTTGTCAGGGTTGCCTCATAATTCGGCTTGCAGCTGTCTAATTGTAATTCATTATGCTTGCAGACAAAAATTTCACTCACGAGCTGAAGGTTCCAAAGAACTTGTTCACTTGTTTTTCACAAAACCGCAGTGTCTCGAAAGTGTTGACCGCACGTCTCGCCAGCTGGACCCGACAACCAGACACTGCGGCTTGCAGAAAAGAGGTCATTGCCACTCCTCGTGACCCAACTCCGAGACTGCATAGCGTCTGGTTTCGGGCCGAGATACTTGGGCTGTAATTACATGGTAATCGTTGCTTGTATGTCGTCATAGTGCTGACTCTTCTACAGTGCGAGCGCCTAGTCATGTGTAAAGATCGGTCTCGAGTTACACGTATGCTAATGTGCCCACCTTCGAGATATTCTTATATTTGGGTGGAGAACTGAGACACAGTATCAAGTCGCGTATACGGACTCATCTTGTTTCTGAATTTGTCGACCGTCTAATATTCCGAACAGAACACGACGTTTCAGATATTGGATAATTCCTTCCTCAGGCGAATGTTTAAAGAATTAACTTGCTGCAGCTCAGAGCTGGGTCCGGCATGAACTGTTCTCATTCACTGGACAACCTTACATCATGCAACCAATGTACATAAATGTACCTAGCCTGTGTATGTGTACGTATTTAGGTTTACATGTGCTGCCAGAATCAGATTCATTTTTCGAAATGCGTTGCAGAGGATTCAAGTCGGATCTTTCCTGTTACAACACCCAATAGGAAATGTTCCGTTACTTTCTCTCTCGCATTTCGTGGGGTGCTTAGGTTGGACGTCAGATTAGTCTGTCCCTGTTTCAGCAGGTCGTATGATTCTGTGTCCTCACATCAACGGCTTAGGTGGTTACACGTCAGGCAGGTCCTCCAGGTCTTCCTGGACGTTACGTCGTAGTTACTGACGTTTCGAAGCATCGTAGTGCCATCGTGCCGTAACATCGCAGAAAGCATTAATCTTCACGCTGTTTATACTACATCGTCGTCGTAATCGTGTGTCCCGAACACATGTCAAAATAAAAACAGGCACTCCTCGACTTAAATAATAGCTACGTTACGAAAATACGCCGGTCGAGATTGCGTGAGTTACGTTAAGTTCTTGAGGACAAAAGTTCCATGCACATTAGGGTGACCTTGTACTGAGGGTACTTGATTGTACTGTAAATATTTTATTTGGTGTGTATCCTTGTACTGTGGTTGTTTTTTAATATGTGGTTGTGTATGTATGGGTTTGGTAATGTGTGGGTGTGTGTATGTGTGGGTTTTGTAGTGTGTGGGTGTGTGTATGTGTGGGTTTGGCAATGTCTGGGTTATGAAATGTGTGGGTGTGTGTGTATGTGTGGGTTTTGTAGTGTGTGGGTGTGTGTATGTGTGGGTTTGGTAATGTGTGGGTGTGTGTATGTGTGGGTGTGTGTATGTGTGAGTGTGTGTGTATGTATGGGTTTGGTA
>Ga0123354_10007510_pt1 | contig 16420 bp, 10 predicted proteins | sample TergutLab28metaG_2_FD_97872 | JGI IMG/M metagenome (GOLD analysis project Ga0123354, IMG submission 97872) | Labiotermes labralis P4 segment gut microbial communities from Petit-Saut dam, French Guiana - Lab288 P4 | ecosystem: Host-associated > Arthropoda: Insects > Digestive system > Gut ...
AGCAGGTTCCTCTGAAACCCTGTCAGTTACTACGTCACAATATGGAGGCAGCAGGTTCCTCCGAAACTCTGTCAGTTACTACGTCACAATATGGAGGCAGCAGGTTCCTCCGAAACTCTGTCATTACTACGCCACAATATCCAGTGTCATGACACACAGCCTAGAGTCTAAACCATCAATGTCATGAGGACATCAAATCTCAAACTGATTTTCAGCTCTTGGCATTTAGCAGAAAAAGAATGATAATTCAGAGCCTTTTAACAAGAATGACATAAACTGTAATTAGGGCACCCAGCAGTGCTACAACTAAACATACATAAGCACACAGTCCACACAACTAAACACCTTTCAATTTCTAATATTCTTGCAACATGTTTTGGCTGTAAACAACCATCTCCAGGCAACTGATTTAATTACACAGAAATCAGTGCATTCTAACAGCACAAATTCGGTGTAATAATATGGGATCTCATCATTACAGAATTGGTTCTGAAAAAGTGTCCTAATTTATGCATAATTTAATGGAATGCCTGAAGATTGGTTTTCACAACTGAAACATGTAGCAGGAACATCAGAAATAACACTGTACAGTTGTATGCCATATGAAAATGTTTGGACAGTACAGAACACTAGCTGAACAGTCCAGTTGTTCATATCTCACCCCGTTTCCTACTTACCTTTTGTTTTCTCGACCATCTCTCACTCTGACTGAGAGTGGGGACCTGAGCTCTAGCAAAATTCATTCTATACCTGTTATTTTTAAATCCCATTTTGATTGGCAAACTCCAAGGTCAGCATCCCAGTCACGGTGTTGTGGGGCAAGTTCATTTGGTGGTGCTGTTTTATTATCCACAGCGCCAGGCAGGTTTCGTTGCTACCGTATTTCAAGCAACTCATCTTTTTTCTTGAATGTTTATAGAGCCTGATATGGCAATCTTGTGTTAGTAAGTATAAGCTAAGGGGCCTTGCGTCCTGATTGGATCAATATGTAGACACTGTTGTCAATTTTGTATATGCTGCAGATTGCGATTACCTGAAAGCAGCTTGTCAGTGCACATGGACTTTTCTCAGGGATGTTACTGGAGAAGTTGTAGAGTATTTTCTGAAATTGTCCAGCTGAGCCTCAAATCAAGGGATCCATCGAAAACTTTATTAAATTTCCCAATTAGCTAATCGTCGTTAACATGTTAATATGGCTCAAACATATAGCGATCCCAGTTAGGGCAGCGTGTTGGTTGCTGGTTACTGCGAGATGCCAGATACTATGGGAATGCATTAAGGCACGTGAAGAATATGAATAACAAATCAGAGAATTATGCCAGTGTATGACACACTGTGGTCTTGTTCCAGGCTGCTCCCTGACTGTCCCCACTGCTGGTACTCAAGTGTGTGAGTGACCACATTCCTCTCAGAATGCTATCAAAGTACCCAATCTCCACAGCAAAATTACCAGTTAAGGGTTCAGGATGACATTCTGCCCTTAAGGCAGCATGGAAATACATGTAATGTACCTACAGCAATACATGTACTGTACCTACAGAAATATATCTACTGTACCTACAGCAATACATGTACTGTACCTGCAGAAATACATGTACTGTACCTACAGCAATACATGTACTGTACCTACAGCAATACATGTACTGTACCTACAGCAATACATGTACTGTACTTACAGAAATACATGTACTGTACCTACAGAAATACATGTACTGTACCTACAACAATACATGTATTATACCTACAGCAATACATGTACTGTACCTACAGCAATACATGTACTTTACCTACAGAAATATATCTACTGTACCTACAGAAATACATGTACTGTACCTACAGCAATACGTGAACTGTACTTACAGCAATACATGTACTGTACCTACAGAAATACATGTACTGTACCTACAGCAATACGTGTACTGAACTTACAGAAATACATGTACTGTACCTACAGAAATACATGTACTGTACCTACAACAATACATGTATTATACCTACAGCAATACATGCACTGTACCTACAGAAATACATGTACTGTACCTACAACAATACATGTATTATACCTACAGCAATACATGTACTGTACCTACAGAAATACATGTACTGTACCTACAACAATACATGTATTATACCTACAGCAATACATGTACTGTACCTACAGAAATACATGTACTGTACCTACAACAACCATTACATGGCTTGAACACCCACCCTGCCGTACAGCTGGTCAGCTTACAAAAATTTACAAATTCCAAGTAATGTCCTTTGCACAAGTCAAGGTTTGAACTACAGACCTTGTGCAGTTTCAATTATTAGACTTTCATCACTTTATTAAATTGCCATGAACACTATTATATTGTGTACTATGTTACCTGAATTTAGTTTGGGGCCCGAGTTACAGCACTACTTACAGGCAGGCAGTGCAGTTCTGCCCACTAAAGGTGTTTATGTACACAGCGTAATCAGACATTTACATTTCTTGAATCAATGTTTTCCTTGATTCTATGCACATTTTTGCTGGTCCTGCCAACTCGTCCATAACATCATCATCACATTTTTTTTTTTTTTTTTGGAATTCATGTTTGTGTTTTCTACCCACTGCCTCAATTGAGTATTCAAACTAAGCATCAACTGGCTTACTGCTTTCATCACAAGTACTTTCAACTGGAAATCAGAAAGAAAAAATTAATTCTCAGTTATACTTTGTCTGCTCTACTGTCAGTAGGTAAGTTTATTATTCTACAGCTGCTAGGTTGTAGCACAAGCGCACAGCCACGCACTTTGAAACGCCTGTCTGGGAATTTCCAGAAACTTGGAACGTGTCCACACATAAGAGATGCATCTGTCATCACACCACAATTACTCAGTGTACTTACATCCTTGCAAATGGCAGTCAACTAATCACACACAGAAATATCCTCCAGACAGCCTTCAGTACGCACGCTTATCAATACCCTCACTTATTACACTTCCGGACAACATGAAGTATTGCCTTTCCATCTCCTGCATTTAAGCCTCCAAATCAGACTTCATTTAAACCATAAACCAGTACTTGCACACAGTCAACACAAGTTTATTATTATTATTAATAAAAATAATTAATTATATCACCTTACAGTGACACGTTTCAACTAGTAATTTTAAGAAATAACGGTGTCTGTGCGACAATTTACAACAATGACGGCAACTGTCATTATAATAATTTTGTAAGAATGATCTCATTCCAAGTTGACATGTAACTTTGTATAATTTTACACATTTTTAATGTGGTTACATTTTTATACACCCAAACAGCATGAAGATAACTTACTATAGTCAAAACACGTCACTGTAAGATAACACAGCTAACACTATCACTATCAACCATACCATGCCTTACTATCGCACTGTACATCCACTGTACATCCACAGTACCAATTCTGTGCTGCATCCCATCAATACTAATACCATTACCTGCAATATGGTGCATTACTGCTACAGTGCATGTTCACAGTTACGCTACGTGCTGCATTCTATCAGTATTAATACAATTATCCTGAAGTTAACTAATCATAATCTACAACTAACTGTTGTCTTCCCAATTACAAGCCATCTGCTAACACTAGAACTTTCACCAGACTTAAAAAATCTGCATTTCCAGACAGTAAGAACACCTCAAACAGTACAACTCTGTTACCATTCACTGCAGTTCAGTTAATGATGGCCACATCTCAAGAACGCACAGGAAGAACACATCACATTTCAGTGCAACTCACATGAAGCTCAATCTCCGAGTCCTGCTGGCTAAAGATGAAATGGTTATCATATGTGTCCACCACTGGTGTGTGCGGGTTGAACGTCTCAGGGTAGCCGTTTTGGAGGAGATGGCGGTCCAGTTCGTCTGGGTCTCCCAGGATTTTTGTAGGGACAATCGGAGCATGACTACCCAGAGCCTGTTGAGTAAAGCACTGCTGTCAAGAGGACATTGTGGCAACACAATGGCATCATACTACCATAATGTAGAAAGTATTGTCTGTCTCACCATCTATTCTACAGCACTGCAAATAACCTCCAATTGATTGACCAACTGATACAGTCTTCCTCTTGAGCTTCATGGCTAATATTGTAGTCTTCTGGCATATGTAACAGTGTAGTTTAGGATGCACAGACCTCCATTAGGCAGTACCTATCCACCAAACTACAATTCCAGCAGACTGCAATCTTTATGTTCACCACGACCATAAATTCAATTCTCACATCCAAATTACTCCCTCCACCTGTTTCAACTCATTATATGTCGCCCACAAATTTACCGGAACATACTTATCAACATACCTGATAATCTGGAGATGTAGGCTCAACAGGTCGAGCCACCACAAGGCGAACGTGGCTGCCAGATTGACGCAGCACTGCCGCCACCTGCTCGGAGCCCATACCTCGCAGATTAACTTCCCCAATCTGCAGGATGTGATCTCCACTTTGCAGACGATTATCCTATGCAACAGAATAATTATGTTACGACACGTAGGATGTCCAACTGGAAATCTAACCCAGACACATGGCAAACTTAAAAGACATCACAAGCACACCGTATCAGCAATTTCTAGAAAAGAACTTTGAACAGTACGTAATAACCTGTTCACCAGGTATCAAGCATGTCTGAGCACTGAACAGGTCAATGCCAGCACCATCTCTAACATGTGATAAGTTGTATTATATATTATATGAGTTACAGTAATGCATATAAGCTCGCTGTCCATCTGTGGTTCAGTTCTCAACTGTACTTGCTACACAGTACTGAATACAGTCATATACAGGAGGGCACATGTATCAACAGGTCACTTTTCAGAATAACAGTGAGTTAAATTAGGCCATAATTAAAAAGTTCACTGAAAAAAAATGAATGTAGTGAGCAAGGATCAGAAACTATGGACCTGTTTCCAACTGCAAGAAAAAGCCTTCAGCTGGAGATTATATGCTACTCAGTGATGAGGGGGTAGGGAACAGTCACACACATGGCCAATTGTAGCCCAGACACAGATGGTGAACCGCAGCCGAACACGTTAAGTTCAAAATACACTAAAATATCACTTCAACAAACACCTGATTCACAAAATTTCAGTGTAATCAAATTTTTCCTCTGGGTCCCACCAATTTACTGCATATCTGTATCTAACAAGGTTTCACTGTAAATGAACACCACTACAAAAAAATACCAGTTTAATGTCAATACCACTTACCTGGCTAAGAAAAATATAACAAATAATAGGGATTTTGTAGGAAAAAATGAACAATATGATGTAAACTTTCAGAAATCAACGGATTCATGGGCACGACAGGAAACAGGAGGAAGAGTTAAAGCATTGCGACGGTTCCTAGAGCTATCATTGTTACTGAAAACTGCAAGAATGTACACATGGTGATTGCCACGATGTTTTGTGGGAGAAATCTCATGCATAAAAACCTAACAAGAGCATGAACTAATTCCCTATCTCAACCGCTGCTCAAAGGTGCCATCAAATCAACACATTTCACAACACTACCACACAGCAGCGTTACTGAATTTGCACGTTGATTGGTCGACCAAATTACTTACTCGTACAACTGAAATTCAGAAATGAAACCCTGTTTTGACACAATAAATCGACTTTTTTTTTGAACAGCAGCACAAAAGGCGATGTCAGTCGAAGGACGCCGTGTTTCGTTAACAGCCGCATTAGTTCATCAGCATTGCCAGATGTCACTACGAGTTTTGCTAAGTGACATGCTGTCATCAAGACGCGATTCAAATTAACAGACAATAAAGTTACAACAACCCCAGTAGGGGCCTATTAAAGGCCCTGAGGGTTCCAGAAAGTTGATGGTCCCAGATTTCAGGGCAATCGGCACATGAAGGTGGTAAGGTTGTCAGCCCTACGCACTGGCTGCCTTTACCCCCCAGGAAATACCACTGGTACTCATTTCTGTTAGTGACTGTGTTGACCCCAGGGCCATAGTGTGATCGGAAGGATTAGGTCAATGGCAGATTGCAAATGACACCATTGGGAATCGAACCCGCAAGTCACTATTACCACCACACAGTCACTCTATGTCATGAAGCAACGCTTTCCCAACAGTACCCTATGTAATGCCCACACAGTGTCGTGGTAGTGATAGAGCTTGTTCTTGCGCATACCTCCCGCACATTTCCCGAAGTTACCAGCGTCAGACAGCTGAGTCACGAACAATGTCCGTCAATCGAAATTGTTTGCTCACCACACTACTGCAACATACATGATCAGTAGCGATATGGGAGTAATGAGTGAGTGCATTGTGGATTTGGTATGATTACATACAAAAACACTGATGTCATACCACCATTAAGGCACCGGCCATAAAGCAAGTGCTTGTAAAGCAGCTTCTGCCCACGTGTTTACACTGCAGTCTCGATTCTCCGAGTCACAACTGTTCGAGGTTCCGTTTCATCCAAGGGAATAAGCGCTAGTTAAGGTCGTTTCTACGTCTGGTACAGAATGCAGTTGAAGTGCGTAACTCTGTGTGCGCATGACTTTCAGGATTTGCTATAATGCCCACAAGCCTTTTTTTTATGCGCATATTGTGTGTCTTGCAAGAGAGTGAAGGTTTGTGATTTACCTACAATACGACTTAATAGTGTAGATTCAATTATCACTCTACTGATGTACACACTGATATTCTAAAACTGCCGATTCCAGTGGTGGCGCGGCCTAAGGCCAGGGTCTGCGGCCACTCACTTGCTGGGATTACGGGTTCAAATCCTGCCATGGGCAAAGATGTCTGTCTCTTGTGGGTGTTGTGAGGTGTGCAGGTAGAGATGTCAGCGACAGGCCGATCCCTCATCCAGAAGAGACCTACAGTGTGTGTGTGCGTGTGCGTGTGTGTCGATGTGTGCAAGCGGAGTGTGATCAGGTGCAACACTAAGCCTTTACACCAACACAGAATAGGTATAAGAGGTCAGACTAAGAAAGAAATAATATATTCAAAAGTAATGTTACATACACAGTATGTACAAACACTACACACACACACACACACACACATATATATATATATATATATATATATATCACACTATACTATAGTATACTATACTGTAGGTAATAAAATGTTATAAATTGTCGAAATCTGTGTAGTCCGAGCTTTTCAGTAATTCGAGGCAATCCCGGTTCCGTTCAACTTGAAGTACTGAGACTGTACTGTATTTTGTCACCTTCTGTTGCTAATGTTACAGTTTCAACTCCTCACTTTGTTTCTTGTGTGTGGGTTTTTATGGAGGACAGAGAGATGCAAATAGATTTACATAAAGATACATCATTTCTAGAGATGAGATATGCAGCACTCCAAGAGAATACTAATCAGCCCACTCGCACGGCCCACGATTCTGAAAGATAAAACAAAAAACCTAAAAGAAAACTGTCTCCAATGCAATTCGATCGCACGGGACAAGAATTCATATTGCGAACAGTGTAGAAGTGGGAAAAGCTGTACGTGGGCTGATCATTTAATTACAGGACTGATTTATTTTCCGAGAAACTATAATACGTAGCGAAATGGCAACAGAGTGGGACATGTGGCAACTCCGTACAAGTGTATTTGCAAAACCGGAAGTCGGTATCTCCCCGCATTTGCTCTGTGGAGGCCCTTGGGTGAACGTGTACAACAGTGTGCGTCGCATTTCACGATGGAGGAGAAAGTGCAGCAGTGTGTGTGCACCGATTTCTGTTTCCGTCTGAGGAAAACTGGTGCTGAAACGTACGAAATGCTGCAAGCAGCTTTCGGAGAGTCCTGCCTAAGTCGATCGAAGACATTTGAGTGGTATTCCTGTTTCAAAAGTGGACGCCGATCCTTTGAAGATGACCCCCGCCCAGGCAGGCCTTCCACATCCCACACTGAGGAGACCGTGGCACGTGTGCGAGAAATCATTCGTGCTGACCAACGTCTGACTATCAGAGAGGTTAGAATAGCATTTGGTACATGCCAGAAAATTCTAACTGAAGATTCGCGAATGAGACATGTGACAGCGAAATTCGTGCCACGTCTCCTAACAGCGGAACAGAAGGATGATCGCATGTCAATTTGCACTGACCTCCATGATCGAGCCCAAAACGATCCCAACTTCATGTCCTCGGTAATCACTGGTGACGAATGCTGGGTTTGCGGGTATGACCCGGAAACAAAACAAATGTCCTCCCAGTGGAGCACATCATCATCTCCTCGACCGAAGAAAGCGCGGCAGGTGAAGTCCAATATCAAGACCATGTTGATTGTGTACTTCGACATTGACGGACTGGCTCATCATGAGTTCGTCCCTACAGGACAGACGGTATATAAGGAATTCCACAAAACAGTCCTGAAACACCTCCGCGATGCTGTGCGCAGACATCGCCCTGAGAAGTGGAGCTCCGGCAACTGGATCCTGCACCAAGACAATGCCCCTGCCCACAGGGCTGTCACCACAAATGAATTTCTGCCGAAACACAACATTCCGTCACTCCCACAACCTCCCTACTCCCCTGACCTTGCTCCGTGTGAATTCTTCTTGTTCCCACAACTGAAGAAAACAATGAAAGGTCGCCGATTCGATTACGTTGAAGATATTCACGCCAACATGACAAGACAACTAAGGGCTAGTACAAAAAGTGACTACCAGAGGTGCTTTCGTCAGTGGCAGGAGCGCCGGCGTAAGTGCATACAAGCACAAGGACACTATTTCGAAGGAGACAAGACCAACTAGCCATTAAGTCTACTCACTAACAAAAAAATCAGTCCTAGAATTAAATGATCAGCCCACGTATAACACAGGCAGTCTGCTACAAGATCGTAAAAAGATCTGGCGAATGGACCTTCATTGTGCGAGTGAACCCCATCCTTTTCCACTCGAACTTTCAGCCCGACCGAATTAACGGGACATGCTCGTTGGCTCCCAAACTTCAAGCCTTCATAAGAAGTGTCAGACCTTGTACTATACAGCAGTGAAGTTTCCAAAGAACAAATGCAAAAACAGTTACTAAAATGGGAAACACATACAAAAAATTTGAATGCTTTTCAGAAGTTCACATGGCCAATTTGGCTCTTTTCCTTATTTTCTTTTTAAACGTCTGCAGCTCTTATTCTGAAGCCAATAACATGTTGCAGGGTGACAAAATTTCATTATAACGAATATAACACTGTTATAACAAGATTTCCCTGTAATTAGAATGTCATAAAAATTATTTTATGCCTCTAATTCGATCTCATTCCCAGTATCTACACCTGGCCTGGTTACTTATTTAGGACAAATGTTACAACAGAAAGGGATCAATCCTGCACACAAAAGGAGGCATGTGGAAGCAAACTGTCATAAAGTACTGGATCACCATATTCAGCTGACTGAAACATGTCTGACTACATGCTTGACAAAATTCTTTAGTCCGTGCTAATGAGAACAAAACAGGCAGTGTGGGTATAATGTAATGCTGAGGTGCATTCACGCAACCACTGCTGCAGTAGAAAAGCAATGAGTATTACGGAACATGTATGTGTGTGTGTGTGTGTTTATGTGTATTTGTAGGCTTAGGTATCCAGCATGCACTGCGCATGCGCCATATTGTCACCTGTGGCCTGCCCTGCACTACAATATTTTTCACACATTTTCTCACAAATGGCACGATTTTGGGGGGGGGGAAATTTACTGAACACAAAATGTGTGTTTTGATATTCTCTACAACTCCTGTCTGAAACATTTTGCATTCTAAGAAGAAACGAGCGAGATATGATCAGAAATGTATATCAGTCTCCCTGTAAAGTGCCCGCTATTCTTGTCAGATTTTAACGAACCCTGAATTTTCTCAACAGATTTTTAAAAATCCACAAAAATCAAATTTCCTGAAAATCCATCCATTGAGAGCCAAGCTGTTCCATGACGACGGACGGACGGACGGACAGCCAGACAGGACGAAGTTAAGAGTTGCTTTTTGCAATTTTGTGAACATGCTTAATAAAATAAAAGGACAGCACAAACGCAATATGTACCTATTCACCACAAGAGTGACAAACTATCTTTTCTGTTCTGAGGTGTGTCATCCCCATTGTGTGTAGAGAGACTTATGGTGAGGTAAAGATCAGTCAGTTGCGTTTTCATGACTAATATTTACCTCACCATTAGTCTATCTTCTCTGTCTTAAACAGTTCCCTTCGTCAAACTCACATTTCATTTATTGTGTCAATATTAGGATGGATAAAAGGCTGTTACAGAAACACCAGATTCTGGCATCTATGAATAAATTAACCTTTTGAAGCCTAACGTCAACTAAAGTGGTCGTACCGCACCGCTAACCTCTAAAGTTGCATTTCATATATTTATTCAACAAATATAGGTACTGAATATTTTAAGCATGGCGTATACTCTCCGTTTCTTTTTCTTCAAAATGCAGTTTGTTTCATAATTCTAACGTATTTGGTTCCTGTATTATTCACATTTTATATACAGGGTGTGCTAAAATTAAAAAAAATAATTCCGGCGCCAAAAGGTTAACTAACTACAAGCTACACACAGCAGGACCTCTTTACCGTGGTTCTGGTGCGCAGTTCAATCTGCAGTACTCACCCTGTCTGCAACCCCTCCAGGCAGGATAGTCTTAACCACAACTCCAGTGCTGCGACCACCAATAATTCCAAATCCCAACCCAGAGCCATCGTTGATCAGATCAATCACCTCAACTTGTGCCCACTCTGTGTTCAGCTGTGAACACAAAACAGTAATATATAAAGTTGCATGGTCTCACAGCATTAAACATTAGGAACATGTGATGCCATGCAATCTGCAGACAAACAAATTATATGGACAACACCTTACGATGCAGGCGGCAGGTTTCTGAAGAAAGACAATACCTATCTATCAAACTACATACAATAACAACCCACAAGCACAATATGGGACAGTCGCACAATTAACAACAGTCAATGCAGGTATAACGTAACAGCCAGGCATGTTTGAGTCACCAATGTAAGTATAACGTAACAGTCAGGCACGTTCGAGTCACCAGTGTAAGTATAACATAACAGTCAGGCAGGTTTGAGTCACCAATGTAAGTATAATGTAACAGGCATGTTCGAGTCACCAATGTAAGTATAACGTAACAGTCAGGCATGTTCGAGTCACCAATGTAAGTATAGCATAACAGTCGGGCATGTTCAAGTCACCAATGTAAGTATAACGTAACAGTCAGGCATGTTCGAGTCACCAATGTAAGTATAACGTAACAGTCAGGCATGTTCGAGGCACCAATGTAAGAATAACGTAAGTCAGGCATGTTCGAGTCACCAATGTAAGTATAATGTAACAGTGAGGCATGTTCGAGTCACCAATGTAAGTATAACGTAACAGTCAGGCACGTTCGAGTCACCAGTGTAAGTATAACATAACAGTCAGGCATGTTTGAGTCACCAATGTAAGTATAATGTAACAGGCATGTTCGAGTCACCAATGTAAGTATAACGTAACAGTCAGGCATGTTCGAGTCACCAATGTAAGTATAGCATAACAGTCAGGCATGTTCAAGTCACCAATGAAAGTATAACGTAACAGTCAGGCATGTTCGAGTCACCAATGTAAGTATAACATAACAGCCAGGCATGTTCAAGTCACCAATGTAAGTATAACGTAACAGTCAGGCATGTTCGAGTCACCAATGTAAGTATAACGTAACAGTCAGGCATGTTCGAGGCACCAATGTAAGAATAACGTAACAGTCAGGCATGTTCGAGTCACCAATGCTGCCATGGAGAAGCAAGAAATATTACATACCTGAGTGTGTGTTTGTAGCCTTATTTATCCAGCATGCAAAGTGCGTGTGCCCTACTATATTGTCACCTGTGGCCTGCCCTGGCTCACAATATTTTCCCACATTATCTCATAAATGGAAAGGCCTTCGGGAACAAGTTATTGAACACAAAAACGTGTCTTTTGATGTCTCTATAAATTTGGTCTGAAACATTTCTCATTCTTCCAATAATCTGGTGAGATGTTATCATAAATGTGTACAGGTCTTCATGTAAAGTACCCGTTATTCTTGTCATATTTGAATTGTAGTACCACGAATACCTCAAACACACCAACACACTGCTCGAACACACAGTGTAACAATTCTGTTCGCCACACATATTCTATCTAAAGGGAAGAATCCCACCAGTTCTTCCACATATGCAACAGATCAAAATATTGTTCAGTAAATGTTTCATTTAACACCAATTAATGTATTCGCTGATGATGGACCAGTAAAGGTCTGAAACATGTGACAGTTTAGTATTAGTTTCTAAAAACATTAGTGTGAATTAAACAACACCTGTGTGCATCAGTGGGTTGAAACTGTTAAATTTTAATAAAAACTGAATCTTCCCAGCAGATTTTCGAAAAACACTTGAACATCAAATTTCATGAAAAACCATCCAGCTTGAAGCTGATGTTCAATGCGGATGGGCAGACTGACAGACATGAAGAAGCTGAGTGGTAACAGTCACTTCTCGCAGTTTTGTAAATATGCCTAAAGACACGAACACAATGAAATATCGGACTGTAGAACTTCCACTGTTTTCACCACTACAACTTCTCAAGTTCTCCCCAGTGACGTGCTACTTTCACACTGACTACCCGAAGAACTGCACTCATTATCGCTAAACATGACATTTACATTTATCTTCTCTAGGTGTTCTAACATCTTAACGTAAAAGACGGTGCTCATGTTTCATAGGCATCATACAGAAAAGAACAGAGTCACATAAAAGACTATACAGGGTGATTAAAAAAGATGAACTCAATTTCGTACGTCTATATTTCCTGAACTATATATGATATGTGAATGATCTACATAATTTGAAAGGGAAAGTCCTAAATTTTCAAATGCCACCGCTAGAGCGCTCACCTAGTGCACAGCCGTGCAGCAACTTCAAATGAGAGCAAAATGGCTACTATGCAGCACAAGATTTTTTGCATGTATCAGAGGAGAATATGAGACGAATTGAAGAGAGTTCTGAGTGTAGCCCACGCAAGTCAACCCGTAGAGCGAGCACAGAACTTGGAATACTGCAACCAACTGTCTGGCGTGTGTTGAGGCGCCATTTACTGTTCAATTGAGTCCATCTTTTTTAATCATCCTGTATTTAGAAAAAAAATTACTTCTACACTAACAAACTAGAACCCAGTCCCAAAAACGGCAGAAGTTTTTACAAATTACTTTGTAAATGCAACACACAAAACACGAGCATTAGACGTGGATCATGTACAGTCAACTGCATCAAAGACAACTCAAACGCAAGATCACAATTTACACAACACAGAGGATAATGTAAATATTTCATACACCAATTTTGCATATGCTGACTACATGTTTGGCACCAATTACATGATGGGCAGGCTTGCCCCTCTGTAACACAAATGGCCTCTAAACACAGACACAATAGTGTCGTATACTACCGTCTTAACGACTGTCAGGTAAGACGGTATTTCGTTTATAAGGTGTATATTTGTATTCAGTAACAATAAGGCAGCAAGTTCCAAATTACAGAATACTTGTTGCTCAACAGAGAAATGTCGATCGACAGACAGGAAGTCGGGGTCATCAATGTCAAGTATCATTGTCAGAAAGCAAACAGGACACTAAATGTCACCCAAAATTCCACCTTGGCTGACACAAATGTCATACCTAGTGGAATCAAAATTATACCCTGATCTCTGTATAGTACGTGAGTGTTTCATGATTTTAATGCTTAGAAGCTTCCAGTTCAATGCACTATCACGTGGAAACCAGCACCCTAATTTGCCTTGCCGAGACATATTCGGGGGATTCAGTCTACATCATTTGCTAACAGAAACTCTGCCACTTTGCTACTGGAATCTTCGCTTCTGAACGTCGACATTTCTCTAACAAAATTCATATTTACAAGCATCTATTCAGAACCAGCCGTAACGTCACATCTTCAGCTAATAAATCAAGAAGCTCATTTACATATCAGTTGCTGCAGAATTAAATTTCAATTCTTAAGCGTTCCAACGCACTCAAGACTCCCCTCTCGGTCTACGTGTTCCATATTCTACGTTCCCAACCCACCATCACCTTGGGATACAACAATAACAAATTTAAAAATCCGCATCAGTATATTGGCTTATAGTCCTTAACCCCTGACTTCTGCTCCAAGGATTCACTAATGCAGACCACAGAGCTGCTACTTCTTCTGACATTCCCACACAGTACCAAACAATTTTTCTGTTCTGAAGTGATCTACAGTGATGGCAGAAAACTGCACATAACCTGCTAATAATGAACAAGCATTTAGATTTACAGGGAAAATTAATATAACCCCAATAAGGATAATTTGAAATGTCACATGGAAGAATAATTCGGTACCAAAATCTTCATATGTGATGAACACACATGCCCTGGTAAACACACTTCGTGCCTAAACGGACAATGAAGTTTACGATGCAACGAACTTTTTTCGCCCCTTTAACACTGTTTTCACATCTGAATCTTAAAAAATTTTCCATAAATCCCCATTTGTTTAACTTGTTTCAAACATATCTGATCTCAGAGGTTCTTCTTGCCTTATACACGTTGCACAGGATGTGACATATATGGCTTATGTATCATTTGTGTCACCTGTCATAATAACAAGTGTCCGTAAAACCAGTTGGCCTCTGAGGCTGGTTACTTTTACAATGCTTATACTGGATCATCCTGATAACATAAAACAGACTCTGTAAACCATTTCTATGTCAGCAGTACCAACCAATTTTGGTTCAAAAGGGCGAGGATCTTTTTCACACTTTTCAACGTAACTGAAAAACAAAGACGTGGCCTCATGGCATGCATGCAGTCTGAATGATGAACGAGCGGACTGTGACTTTGTAACTTGGTAACTTTACGTTTCATAATTTTAAGTGCACTGTGCAAAGACTTTATACTACACATCTTATGGTCAAATCACAGTGCATGTTGTAACAGTACAAGAGGTCTTAGAAGAGAAGATGAACGTGGGGTGAAAAGGGCTGAAGAGTTTTAGCAGTGGTCGGCACCACCATGTCAAACAGATGTGGGGACACTGGGGTCCTGTAGGTCACAAGAGGGGGAAGAGATATACAAGGTCAAGGGCACAGGCCTTGGAGTTCGAGGAAAACAGCATATTGTAGGCAGTTGTGTTTAGACCTTTACTAGCGAGGAATCGAAGAAAACTCTGTATGTGCCGCTATATGTATGTGTAAAGGCTGTGTACTGGCGATGCTTAATGAACAATAAGTAACTTGTGCAAGGATTAGAAGAACATAACAGAAGTAGATTAAACTAATAAGTGACAACATCTTCATTAATGGCAAACCCCAATTAATACCTATCCACATAACCGTTATGCTTGTCCATGGCTACCTTGAACCTACCATGTATATTCCCTGAGATAAGACACGCTCACCGCTGAACAGACTAGCAGGCCGATCCTCATACCTCATGTTACCTATATTACGAACGAGGTGCGGAGCCGAATAATCTAACTAAGGAAGAAATCGAGGATCGGTTATAATGTGTGTGCACAGTTCCTATTCTGTACATTGATCTATTACTGCACATGTTATCAGTATGGCTAATAAATTAAGAAACTAGCATACAATGTAAGCCTATCTTGACTGAAGGAAATACTGACATCACAAGCCACTTGGGTGATCTAAGAAAATGATTCTTCTGAGATACGAAACTACATAAATCTGTACGCAGATCCTGACACCATGAGGCAGTGTGGTGGCCTCAAACTGTTGGTATCTGCCTACCCACTGATGCAGTGTCATATCACGGTGAAGAGAATCTTCATGGTTATATCAAACCAACGCACATTTTGAGAATGTACAATCAGTGCTTATGAAACGATGCTTGCTGTTCACACAACAGGTGACGGTATGGCCAACTACAGTAACATTTTAAAAGGTATCTCAGATGCCCCAGAGTACATTCTTAGGAGCCAACTGTCTGTACATACATACTGTCTGTACATACATATGTCATTTCCAATTTTTTTAAAAAAAGTGCTGAACAAACAAGAAATTAAGAAATTATAAGCACTCACAGTCCAGAAAGGACAAGGCAGACAGCTGTCCACTGGTTTGTTGGAATGGAAATGGCCTTGGGATCTCCAGGCAGGATATAAGGAAAAAAGATATAAAACGCTGGATGGACAACCAGCATATGGCAATATGGGGGGTTCTTACCACTACTCAGAGAGAAGATTGAATATTGATTTGGGGTCCTAGTCCAACTGCTAAGAACGGGCTACTGTCCTTTAACAGGACACAATCCAGGGTTGTTACCAGCCTCCTTACTGGACATAACAACCTGATACGACATCTCTACATATTGGGTTGATCGACAGTCCCTCATGCAGGTGTGGAGCAGAGAAGGAAACCTCA